>Ga0210040_10000075_pt1 | contig 218233 bp, 168 predicted proteins | sample CryGeyCG12114_NA_FD_185462 | JGI IMG/M metagenome (GOLD analysis project Ga0210040, IMG submission 185462) | Groundwater microbial communities from aquifer - Crystal Geyser CG19_WC_8/21/14_NA (SPAdes) (version 2) | ecosystem: Environmental > Aquatic > Deep subsurface > Groundwater | place...
ATATATTCTTTATCTTTATATATAATATAGCTAGTAAAATCTAGTTTAAACTAGTTTTATAATAGTATTAAATAGCTATATTAACGTAGTTTAAAGATATAAAAGTTATTATTATTTTAATTAAATAAAGTTTAATTAATATAATTAATATAATTTAATTTAATATAATATAATTAAAACTAGTTTTAACTAGTTTTATATAAATAATTTTAAGTAATTAATATATATAAAACTTAAAGATATAAAAGAGTTATTTAAGAAAATAATATATATATTAGATAGAACTAAATTATAATAGATTAATCTAGTTTTAACTAATAGAGTTTAAATTATTCTTTTTTAAAAAAAACCTCTTTTTAAGTTACGATCTACTAAACTACTCGGTATTATAGTTCGTATTTAGTATTACTCCGCTTTAATCTTAATCTCGAAGCTGATTCGCTAACTCTATCTACGACTCTCTGTATCCACTGGTGGCGCACTCTCTGGCCGCAGTACGCCCGCGAGCGGGCCAATCAAGCCACAGCTCGAGTTGGAGCCTGCCTTACTGTAAAGGTTCTGAATAGTCTCGTCTCTTGCGAGCCTTCTACGTTAGTCACACAGGAGCTGATTGACGCGAGATTCTGCTTTCACGTGAACGAACTTTCCTAAGTCTCGGATGGCATGTCTACACCACCATGGTTCGGCCACAGAGCCTTAATGGGCCAGCTAAGTCAAATAAAACTAAGGTGAAGTCTGGCTGCCGCACATGTAAGTGAGTTTTCCCGCTCTGACAAGATCGTGATGGGGACTGACCGTGCCATGGCTAGGTTTAGGAAGGTAAAGTGCGATGAATTGTGGCCGATATGCCATCGATGTCTGTCCACTGGTCGTATCTGCGACGGCTACGGCATCCGAGGTGGAGGTGGGAACGCGCATAGTCAGCGCTACACCATGTCCAAGGATTGTATTGAGAGACCAACACATGAGCTGTCGAGTCCGTCCATTACCAGAGTCCCAAGACAGATCCCACTGGTAAGTCTGAGTAACGATGAACTGATCTGCGTGGAATGGTACATGTGCCGAACTGCGACCAAGCTTCCTGGCGCTTTCGCGTCGAAGTACTGGAAGTCATTACTGCTCCAAGCAAGCTCTACAGATTCTGCAGTACTACATGCCATGTTGGCCCTGAGCTCTGCCCACCAAGAAGTGGTCCTCGGTGGCCACCATCGACCCTTACCCGACAGTAGTCATCAGGAATTACTCACTGTGCGACAATACAGCAAGGCAATCAGGTACCTCCAGCCGCACTTCTCAGACCAGTCTAGAACCTCGGTATGCGTGACGCTAGTTGTGTGCATAGTCTTCGTCACACTAGAGTTCCTGCGTGGGAACTACACGATAGGTATGAAGCATCTACAGCATGGCCTGAATCTATTGCAAGAATCCGACCGCCTCGTCGGACTGGGATCAGCCAGCTCGGCACGGTCGATTGTGTGTTTCGATGATCAGATTGTCACGCTCTTTACACGAATACTTGTCCAAGCAAAGCTACTGGGCCAAAGTGTAACGACTCCCTACGACCCCTTCCTGTACCGCGAACCCAATTTGGAAGTCAAAGCCTTTGATTCTCCCGACCATGCGAGACGTTCCTTAGAGCCTCTACTGCTTCGTATCTTCGGTCTGAATGAGCAGGACATCCGCCGAGATAAGATCCCAGCAAGGAGCCGTGACTGCCAACAGCTGGTGCAGAGTGAGCTTCTGGAATGGATCCATATCTGTCAGGGAACGATGGCCAGCCTCCCTCATACAACCACTCCTCTCGAAACATTTGCTTACCGGCTCCTCGAGCCCTACCAAGTTATTGCGACCATCATGGCTGATGTCTGTGTCGACACAAACCCGGAATTGGCATATGATCGTCACACGTCGAACTTTGTCTCTATCATTTCCCATTGCATACAAAGCTACAGCATTGTTCTTCGAAGTAAGGGCCTCGACCGTGCACACATCTACATGCCAAGACACCCAACGCGAACTCTATCTCGGATATAGGGTGGATCCCACCGCTCTACTACACAGCAGTCAAGTGTCGCAACCATCGCATCAGATTGCACGCCGTCAAGCTCCTCGAGGCTGCGCCTCACAAGGAAGGAACGTGGGATGCGAAGCTAGCAGCAGCAGTTGCGCGGAGAGTCATTAGTACCGAGGAGCAGGAGCTTTACAACAACATCCGTATGGCCGATGACTTCGACCTCCTTGCTGCTCCCTCAGCACAGGAAATGCTGCTGCCAGTACTGCCAAAAGCCCACAGGTTACATGAGCTCAAAGTCGCGTTGCCTGATGACGCTACGGATAGACTGGTATTGAGATGCAATCGTAGGGGAGAAACTGGCCTCTGGGAGGTAATAGTGTGGGTATATGATCTCCCTTCCGAGCTCTGGTCGAATCTCAGTAGATGGACTAGGTGCTGAAGCACATATCTAGCATAATCTTCTACTATAAGCAATGACAACGTGAGACGCAGTCACGCTTCTCAATGATGCTTACCGTAGTAGCCCGAGAGTAGTGGTGCTTGAAGCTCCAGCCGAAATATTCACCAAGCCAATCGCAGCAAAGGATTTCCGAGGGAGCCAATCAATAAGATACCGAATTGCTCCACCAACAAGGCCTGGTCTCCTTACCAAGCAGGGTTTGCGGTGTTTCCCTGGACAGGCAGTGTGACAGGAATCGTCACAGCGACGGAAAGAAAGAAAGCAAGCAAGCAGGGACCTAGAACGACCGCTGCCTCAAATTGGCCCCACGGCTTACGGGCACTTTGTGCAGGTCTCGTCGAATATGAGTTGTAGTAAGATTCGAGGCCCACCAGTACCATTGTCCAACCAAAGTCACGAGATTCCGAGCACCTCTCAATACACCCTACCCATGATATCTCTTCGCCCGTTCGTGACTCACCGCCTGGCGGGCCATCGAACGGGTATAAGTAGTGACGGACATCATGTCCTCGAGAATTGATCCAAACCAACCATTTGACCGTCCACAACAAGGCGCCCTTCCACAATTCACTCTGGCTATCGTAAGCCCGATTTCTGCCTTACTTGTAAAGCATAAGACCTTTTCCACCACCATAACCACAGCATATCGATCCTGACATGGCGTCCGTCACCCACCCGGATCTCGGTGCAACAACCGAAGGCCTCACAGTCGCAGCCGCCTTCGCAGCCGCCATCAAAGGCCGCACCATCATCATAACAGGCATCAACAAGCTCGGCATCGGCTACGCCACAGCGGAAGCCCTCGCCTCGCAAGCTCCACGGCGTCTCATCCTCGCCGGCCGCTCAACAGTCAAAGTCCAAGAATGCGTCGATACTCTCCGCTCCCAGTACGCAACAGTCGACTACCGCTTCCTCCACGTAGACCTGAGCTCGCAGAAGTCAGCACGCACCGCAGCTGCCCAAGTCCTCAGCTGGACAGACACCCCCACCATCGACATCGTCATCAACAACGCAGGCGTCATGCACATCCCCACGCGTACCCTCAGCGAAGACGGCATCGAACTCCATCTAGCCACCAACCACATCGGCCACTTCCTCTTCACAAACCTCATCATGCCAAAACTTGTCGCAGCCGCCAAATCCAACAAGGTTCCCGGCCTCACCCGCATCATCAACATCAGCAGCGTTGGCACCGCAATCTCAGCCCTCCGCGCCAGCGACCCCAACTTCACCAAGCCCGCATCGCAGCTTCCCGAGCGCGAGAAGCCGAACTTCGCCATGATGAGAATGGCCAAGCTGGACGTTGACGAGGAAATGGTTTATTTTCCATTCGCGGCCTACGGACAAAGTAAGACTGCCAACGTGCTGTACTCGGTTGGGCTGAATGAGAGGTTGTTTGAGAAACACGGCCTCTTGAGCGTTGCGTTGCATCCGGGTGAGATAAAGAGTGAGTTGCAGAGGAACACGGATCCAAAGTGGCTGGAGGGGGTGATGAAGTACAAGGAGAATAACAATATGCCGTGGAAGACGCTGGGGCAGGGGGCGAGTACAACGTTGGTGGCGGCTTTGGACCCGAAGTTGGGGGAAGCTGGGTCTGGAGCTGGAGCGGATGGTGATGGGGGTTGGCAGACACCGTTCTTGAGTGATTGTCAGATCGGGAAGACACAGGGATATGCGCTTGATAAGGGGGATGCTGCGAGGCTGTGGGAGATTAGTGAGGCGTGGGTTGGGGAGAAATTCCAGTGGTGAATGTGAGCAGGGACGAAACGAAATGATGACAGGGTAGGGAGCAGGTGAAGCATCACAGGTGACGTGATATCTGCGATGGCTCGTGCCTGACAGGCAATGACTCAACCGCCATGTACAAATCCCTGGTCTTATTGCTTGATGCGTCGCAGTGGCGACGGAGGTAACACCTAGGTAGTATCGGCGCGTTTCGAAATTCCAGTGGGTCACGCTGCGAACGTCGGATTCGGGTCCCCTTTCGCCGCTCTTCATGCTCCGCTGCTCTAGCTGCTATGCTCTTGAGGCGAGGGACAGAGATGAGATTGCTCGGCGGGTCAGATAGAGGAGGCTGCCTGAAACCGAAAGTCTTGTCGCGCTTGGAAAACATGTCAAGAAATGCTGGAACCTGGAATATCGTTACATGGCGGACATGCTACGTGACCTGGAGGGCGGTGATCAGGGACAAGACCCGGAGCATTTGCTTCTATGATCCCATTGTAATGCGGCGATAGCTACTATAAAATGACTGACGGGGTGCACAGGTCCACTGGTCCAAGTTCAGTGTGGGCTCCGCCAAGACCAGGGCTACGCCATCCCGCATCGAAGGTTCTCACGTGAGCTTTACCACTGGACATGGATATCAGCTAGTGAACTGGCTACCGATCCAAATGAAGTCCTCCGCCTTCTCAATTGCATTTCGTCTTTGGACAGAAGCTATATGTGGCTCCGCAGTGTCCTTCCTTCGAGCCTGCCCCGACACACCGTCACTGCCGATGCTTCCTCTGTTCACTCGGATGGAGGAGCGTTGCTTGTCTTTACCTGGTTACGTACTGTTAGTCTTTTTGGTCATTTTTCAATACATTGTGCTCAATTTCCTTACTGTGGACAAGATTAGGACGAGAGACGAGATCGTCAATGCTCTCTAGGGTGCTTCTATTGCCACTCATGTTCGATACGTACTGTTCGTTCGTCTTCGTCGCAGATATGACTTTGACAGTGCCTACTGGAGGCTCGCGACCTTGTTCTTATATCACAAGGGATCAGAACTTCATGACATATGTTCAGAGATCTACCTCAAGCGGTACTCATGCTTCGTGTTCCTGCGGACGAGACACGCGAACGTTGACGATAACCGATCTGCCCTTCCTCAGGCTGCGGACGTTCAACCGGCTGTTAGTCGGCTATGATCGCATCCTCTCGGCGTTCCACAAGCACTAGCGACGATGCAGTTCTAAATGGCCGGGCCACGGTATGTGATTCCATCCATGTGCGAGTAACCCTGACATAGTCTTGCATATTGACCATTCATGCCATGTCTTCTTCAAAGTGAAGCATGCTCTGGGCTTCCTGTCTACAAACTGATGTGTAAGAGAGTGGGGTTTCCCTACCAGCTGGAGTGGTGCCATGGTCTCATGATCACTTACATGAGGTGGTCGTGACACGTTGGTTCTTTAGTGTACCAGGACAGATTAGTCGTCTGGCTCGTTTACGACGGCAGTAAAGTGGAATCATGCTTGCTCACGTCCTTACCGCGTGAAATGCTCTATCAGATAGCTACCTGGATATCTCCTCGTTCTGCTGCTAGAGGCCACGAAGCTGGCTTATTGGGGCCTGCCCAGGCAAGCCGCTAGATTTTCAATGTGCAAATAGACACAAATTGTTAGACGGCTTTTCGCTTCATGTTTCAGCCGCAACTAGATGACTTGTTGATTTTAACAAGAATAATCTAAAAAGACGTCGCCTGCACTTTACTTCCTCCGCTAATACCATTCAGGAGTTGCTCTATCTCAGGGACTCTGCAAAAGCCAAAAGCTGGCAGAAGTACAACCCAACCACCTCATGTTCCATAGCTTTCCAATATATGACTGCTAATAGCAGTCTGCTAAACGCACCATGACAAGCACCTACATAGGGAGGTACTCTTTTTGTAACGGCCGACAGCATGCCAATCAGGCGTCCCGCTAAGTGTCATCGAACGCCCCGATACACACAAGCTTCGGTAGTGCACGCAAGCAGCTGCTGGTCCAGAGCCTCAGCTATGAACTCACGCCAGGTCAGAAAACTTTACTTCCGCTGCTCGACAAACAGCCATTCGCTATCGGTTGCGGTACTGTCCGTCCCATCACTGTCCCAGTTGGTATGCCACGAACGGCATGGACGCAAGGTAGGACTGCTTAAGAGATTGGAACAGCCAGGTCCTTGGTCAGTGGTAGCTGCAATATGAGACAGAGACAAGGTCTTGCCCAGTTCCCGGACATCGTGCTCCGATTTTAGGCCGCCTCGCGCAGTGTCTATGACTTGGGACATGACCCTCATCTGCGCATAAGCATTTTCGAGCACTACAAACCCGCGATCCTGGCAGTAGGAAAACGCATACTGGGTACAATCGTTGCAGAGGAAAGAGAAAGGTGCTCGTGAGTAGTTTTGGTCAGGAGCGCTTGGGTGATGAGCGTTTCGAAGCTGAACCCAGAGAAGCTTGTGCAGTCGCTCCGAAAGCGCCGGGTTCGAGTCTTGGGCCAGGCTGTAATGAGTACCCCAGTGTTCAGCAGCATATAGTGACAGGTCGGAGACTGTACATGGAACATGACAGGCGTTGAAATCGGTGATGTGTTCCATCTCAGATAGGACTGTACTCAGCTCAAGCTCCCTTAAGCAAGCATTTGCCATGATTCCGTGCGTGGTGTTGATACCACGTATCGGAAACGTGCTAAAGAAACTGCCCATCGACTTTCGCGCGAAAGTGACAAAGCCTTGTTGATCGACGCACAAAACTTTGTCCCATTTGTTTCTCAGCATTTCCCCCAGGATTTGAGTCTTGGCGTCTTGACATATCCCTTGAATTAATAGGAATCTTGTCAGATCATCTGTTGTCCCTTGGAGTGAAGGATCGACTCTCATGGATAGAGCAGCCACACGAGCGATTTCAGGTAACAGAAGAGGACGGAAACTCGTCAAGGTTGCGGACAAGGCGATCGAAAGCATTGCAAATTCTTCCTCCTCACACATCCAAAACAGATTCTGCAGACGTAGACGGTCCTCGGCAAAATCCTCTTGACTCAATCTTGGCATATTGTCCGAATACTTTGCACGCAATGACCTGGATGCAGGCGGCGCACCCCAAGCCTTTGCCATGATGTCTGGCCATAGCCAATGGTTGTGACCATGTAGTGGAGTCTCCGACTGCCCGAGGAGCCTCTGGACATTGCTCTCTTCCTCTCCATGCAGCCACACAATCGTACTGCTAGCATCGCGGTATATGTCGCCCATCTTGGCTACTTGCATATTCCTTTCCAGATAGTTATGTTGATCAATGCATATCGCATCTACCCAGATGTACTGAGTGACGCTCCCTCGGATTTCTTCCAGTGCATTTGCGAGGTTTCTCCTGATGTGCAGTGTCTGACGGTTCATGATGAACGGAACCTCCTCGTTATGATTTTTCCATGCGTAGGAAAGAGCTGAGTACGGCGGATGCGCTCCTAGGTGTGCCAGAACGATTTCGCCAGATAGCTCGTCGCCACGGACACCTGCATGGAGCTTGATCAGCCTGAACGAGTCGACAGACGGAAGCGGCTGATAAACAAATCCCTGTCGGATTTGCTGAGCAGCTATGTTGCCCGCTTTCGTAGCATTTCTTATACCAAGCTCTTCCCTCTTCACTCTCCCTCTGCAACGTGCGCATTTGAAATAGACACGCCGCCGCCGCAGCGGCGGCTGCCCCACGAAGGTGATTCCCACATCAATATGCCTTTGAGGTTCTGCCCACAAAATGCTCATTCTTCCCGTAGCTTGTGCTCGAGACTACCGCAGAAGTGATCGAAGCATAGAGCAAGTTCTTGTTAGTAAGGAGTCTGGCCTCCCAGCGCCACGCTATCTGTATCAGTTGATATTACTTACGGACTACCACGGGTGATCAAAGGCAGGACAAACACCTGCTCGGTTACACAAGAAACTATCCGTCTAAGACGAAGAGCGTAGCGCCCTGAAAAGCCGACGGGACATGGTTGGCTGACGATCTAGGGATCTGTCCTTGTGCTCAGGCCGCCATTTATGGTACTCACGTAGTCGAGACTGCTGACTGCATGCGTGAACCCAGTAGACTGCGGCTAGGTCGCGCGGGGCGTCGGTATGTATCATGATTGACGTGGCCACTCTTTGAGGACTGCAGCAGATTCGTCCTTCCGTGCCCACAACGTTGCGATTGAATGCGCACGGGTAGCCGATCAATTGCGATTTTATGCGAAACAGGACTAGTGCAGAAATGCGACGATCCAGACCATGACGAGACTAGCGCGAGGGGCCTTTGCCTTGTGTCCTCACAGCACGACCAATTGAGGTCGATAAACTTCCCTCTCTTTACTGCAAGGCGTACTTCTTCGCTTCCACCGGCATTTCAAATGTCCTAGCCTCGGATTGTGTCAAGCATACAGTAATGCAGAACCGACATGGGGGCTTCCGTGCCCTGGCCGATCGAAAAGATCATGGCCCAAGCACTGTGTCCCACGAGGGCGTTAAAAATTCCGCGCAAACATGAGGTCTCTTCTCGAGTCTGAGGTCGCGGTAGTCAATGACTCCTACCTCCTTGCTGACTCAACATTCAATGCCTGCCTCTGAAGCTGCAGACATATCTATCGACAGCATGGACAATCTTGTCACGACACCTGTCCTTCCCGCAAAACATTCCTTAAGCTTGAGAAGGAACCGGTACCTTTGCCCACAGTGCAGGAACGATAAACAGAGATGTGTCTGGGATGAAGTCCAGCAGAAATGTCTGCGTTGTATCAGGTTGGACCATCTGTGCAGTCTGCCAATGAAGAAGCCACGGACAGGAGCTCAGGATACGACATCGATGATAAGCAGCACGTTCGATAGATTCGGCAACGTGCAGAGTCGCTTACCACCCGAGGAACTGATCTCACCATCCACCGTTCTGGGTGATACATATGTGCAAAGTATCGACGGTTATCCGTTGACATCTTCCGGAATACTATATCATCAAGACCAGCATCAAATACAAAGTTCGAAAAATGGGGAGCATCCCGTGATAGAATCTGGAAGAAAGAAATGCGAGAAGAGTTGCCGAATGTTGTTGAAGGAGATCAACGACAGGAGAGCCCTGCGTAAGATCCTGCAATGTTATGTGGCAGAGACCTACAAGCTAGGAAAGTCACTTGGTCAATGCGCCTCCTCTGAGAAAGTCCGGTTCAACTGCAAAGCTCTCCTCGCTGCACTGGACAGAGAAATGGAGGCTCGATTCGCGACTAGCACAGCATTATTCAATGAGGATATGGGTTTGTACAAAGAGACCTTTATGTCGAAGATAACAACACTGCTTGAAGAACATCGGCGGCGAAACTTCGATGTTGGTTCGTCTTACGAAGATCATCAGACTAATACTGATGAAGTGGTCAGACTGAACAAGATTGCACAGCATGCTATGTTCCAGTCGCAGAAGAAGAAAGGTCAATATTCAGAAGCCGAAGCCATCTGCAATGGCCTCGGTGAGCATCCACATTTTTCCAAAACTGTGGAGCTCGGCTCAGACGCTCAAGCGATTTCTGCCTATCGTCAAGCAGCATGGGATCTCGAACAGCTACTTGGGCAGCTGGTGCTTGAGGAGCCGGGGTATCACGGCGCAGCGACAGATGCTCTATCATCGCATGTAGGGCTTCTGAGGACATGTCCTGCGCCTCAGCTCGCGTACCGAGTAAACGATCGACGCATGGCGTTGGTATTGTTCGAGGGCGCCGCACCCGATCGTCACCAACCCGATGCCCTGCATAGGTCATTGCTACACTATGCTGTCATGGCAGACGACGTTCCATTCGTACTGGACATCGCAAAAAGGCATCCGCAAGTCATCAAGACCACAGGACGAGATGTTTTTGGCATGCCGCCACTAGCACACGCTGCTGTGCGAAAGAATATGAGCATGTTCAACTTACTGCACAAGGAAGACGCGCCTTGGTATACTTTCGATACTGAAGGTCGCAGTGTCATGGCTCTAGCTGCTCGCGCCGGGAACGTAGATGTTGTAGGTCTAATGCTCACCTTTCGACCATACCCACTATTCCCCTGCACGGCGCTTTGCCAGGCAGTTGAAGGACGTCACGAAGGTATCGCACGACTCATACTATCTCACTACCGAGAACCATCCTGCTATGATGCGGACGGGCTCGCGATGGCAGGAGATGTTGCGCACGAGGCCGGGTTATACGCCCTTGCCGACGAGATTCGGACGGTTGCGCCCTTCTTCGGCACACGTACAGATGCACTCCAGGATATCAGCGCAGTGAGCTTCGACGACTTCATCCAAGCGAGAAGCCCACACATGCCATCTTCACATATGCTCGGTCCAGTGCAGAGAAGTCCCATGCTTGCTACGACGACGCTTTCTTCAGACGCACAAATTTTCACCCCTCCGCGACTGGCACCGTACGTCATTCCAGTACAGCCCATTGTCAGCACGCAGCATTCTCAATGGCAAATATTCCAACCAGATTTTCCATTCCAGGATACTCACACTTCCCCACCAAGCATAGTCGCAGCATCCGCAGCCGTATGTACGACCTCGCTACAGTACCCACATTTCGACGCAAGACCTTCCCAGTGATCAGAGGTACTATCTCCTGTGACAAGCCGTGGATTTTTTCATGCTATAGTCGACCATTTACATCCTATAGCGTGGGCGTGTGAGTGTCCTTACTCACACGGCATGGAACCAACGGATTAGCAAGGAGTCAACAGACCACACTCGTTCCTTGGACTTCTCCGCCAAATCCGCATCACGGGCTCTTTGTGCATCCTTCTGAGCATCGAGTACAATGTCACGAATACTCTATGATGTTACGACTATTTTATCTGGGGATCACTATCTTTGTATCGTGCATTGGCGTTCAAACAGAATAAGGTAGAGATGAACAGGGACGGCGACCATTGCATATTTGATTTTGAGATACCCCTTATGCAGTTGGTTTGGGTGCGTTCACAATAAAGGGTGACGGCTGGAGCAAGTGTGTATATACATAGCCCAGCCGCTAGTGGTGTTATTGTAATCCACTCGTATTCGAGTGCGCTGGCTTTCAGGTCGCTCTCACAAACTGGTGGCTGAAGCCGTAAACTTTTGAGTCCAAGAGACAAAACAACAGAGAAGATCCACAGAGAATATCACCAGAGAATTTCAACAGAGAATATCATTCATTTCATGGAACGAAGCATGTCTGCATACAGAATATCAGACTCTCGATCGCTCGTTCTCGCCGCGTATCTAGACTGCTGCGATCGTATCCTCATGATTGCGTCATTGTCATCGGTGGAAGGAGAGGTCGAAGAGCTTGGCCTCCGCTCGGTGACGTGGCTGTTCTTGACATGTTGCTCGGGGCCTTTGTTATCGCTTGCGAACAAGCTGCCGAAATACTCCTGTCCCGATAGTTCTCGTTGTACGTCCCTTTGCGTCTGACCAGGGATAGCATTCGAATCAATGACTTCCAACGTCATCGATCTGTCGGCTGAGCTGCCATGAACAAGATCAACTAGTTTCGATAGGATGTTCAATTCAAGTTTCAACTTGACACTGTAGACAAAGGCCTTGATGGCTTCTTGGAAGAGCTGTTCACGCTTGAACTGTAGGACTATAATCCCGATCTGAGGGTTCGTTAGCTATGGCAACGCACAACTCGTAGTTACTCACATCCATTCCAATGATAACAACATTTATCACCAGCAATTGCCAGACCATGCTCCTAGTATTTACTTTCGAGACGATTTTGAGCATGCTGATGGTCTTCCAGACATAAAGGCCGGAGATGATTACTTCCTGCAGAGTGAAGACTGTCATCTGCACGTGCTCGATGTAGAAGTATCCCTCGGGGAACGACTCCAACCCAGAATATGTAGTGCCAAAGTCGAAGACTGTAACGATCGGAACCAGGAGGAGACTGTCGATGATGATCATCCACTTCACGGCTCTTTCGATTCTCACGTTATCGAGTATGAGGCCCAGGCGCGAGTAGAGGACAAGTGATTGACAGATGATCATTGCTATCCAGCCTGCGTCAAGCACAACTTTGCTCAGCCAGAGGACACAAAGATCAAAGTACATGAGCATCATGCCGATGGTGTATGATATCACGCCGTAGTTGCAGATACACAAACTCCAGAAATATAGACCCTTCCATCTCTTAAAGGTCGCCGAAATCAGCAGTATCATCTCCAGTGAATTGTAGAGTGAGAGCGCAACAGACAGCGTGACGATGACGGAGGAAGCTGTATATTGGCCATCGAATGTCGACTTGTCCACGGCCGTCTCATAAGGATCGGTTGGTGAGGCGGCGGCGACCATATTGGGAAATATGTCTCGGGCCAGCGCATGTCAATGCTGATCAGGACGGTCGAGGCATCGCTGTCGCAGAATTACGACAGCGCTTGGATGTGGCCGTTCGAGTCGAATGGCAACGTAGACGGTCGAGCAACAGCGCCTGAGAAGTCGATGGGCAGTGGTGAGGTGTAGTAGATAGGCACCGCATGATCGCTACTCGTATCGCGGAAGTCTAGACTCCCATCTTATCTCCCACCTACCCGGACTCGTTGAGCTGACTCGCCGCATTCGATCAGCTCGCAGCTGACAATTTGGGGCACGGCGAGCGAGAGCGGCTACCGGCACATTGGTCGAGCGGGGCCGTCATGGGTCTGTCCCGGGTGTGGGCCCTTCGCGAGCTTCCCGAGTCCTGTTCTGGCCTATTCTAGGCTAGAAGCGCCCGGAAGCCCTTCCGGGGGTTTACCTCGGTAGTCCTGGTTGCAAATTCAGCTCTTTGTCGGCGAGACACCTACTCAGAAGCAACTGCAATCTTGATAGACATGACTCTACTCTTCTAGCATAGAGCGTCATCCTGCTCACTCACGATCTCCTACATCCAAACTCTCAGATAGCGCCGGCTCAGCGTACACCTTTATTGGTAGTAGGCAGCGGAGCATGATGCTGCAATAGCAGTCGGCATTCATATCAAGACCTCTGTCAACAGGCTGTCAACGGCAGCAGCGGTTCTGTACCTTTCTAAATACAGCATACATTTGTTCCGTGAACACTTTCAGTTCATCCTTTTCTGTAACGACGTAGCCCGTATCGACCATCCCTGGTCGTACGTTGACTGGTTTTCTGTATCCTTCCACGTACTCTTCGTATGTTGCCCATGCATTGCCACTAGACTCCATCTCGGTCTCGCGTCTGTAGCGTGTGGACCTAGAATGCCTTGAACACACCGGATAAGCTCTGAAACGGAGTGGCAAGTGGACGGCACTGGAAGTGTTCAAGGTATGTAGATCGTAGATCTGAGCAGTGTCACTTTACCAGCTCGGTGAGTGTTGATGATATGTGTTTAGTAGGTATCAATAAATCTCCACGAGTATAGATGGCTGGGTCGCAACAGTAGACTTTTCCGTTTCCTACCTACATGATGATCAGACCATGTTGTGTAATGCCTTGCGCCCATGGCCACTATTACAATGCCGTTCTCTGCTTCTCTCCACCTCTGCCCCTGCCTTCGCTAGCGCTGACGTCGTCACCTTTGTCCTCCAACAGACATCTTCCTTGTCCCTGACGTATTCATTCTTGTAGATTGTACCGGCCTGGCCAGTGGCCGTGCACATGTTGTTTCAGACAGTGTTTGTGTCTGGAAATCAGAGAGGTGGGACATCGCGGACGAGGCCTAGTGCAGCTGTTACTCGGGTCAGCTTTCTCTAGAATACTTGTGGTCTTACTAGCATTTCCACCAGAACACAGTCGAGTATCTTCCTGCTAAGGGCGAGGGCATAGTTGACCGTCTCGATGTCCTCGCCTACGTAGCCTGTAACGCACTGCGCTACGCCGGAGGCGGATGTTAAGAGTCTCAACTTTTTGTTTTTCATAGCCCACTTCGTCTCTGCCTCAGCAAGAAGATTGGACACGAGATTCGTCGTGTGAAATGTTCAGACCGCTGACGGCAGAGAAGGGGATCCAAGGTAGCCAAAGACCTGTATTGAAAAGTAAGGGAAGCAAAGCGGAAGATCCCAGAGCCAGAAGCCAGGATGAGATGACGAGTGGTAGTATTCCAGAGGCTGAAGTGTAAACCAGGGCGGCGGGACAAATAAGGAGACACTACCTGAAGCATCATTATGACACACAAACATTGTTTGCGAGGACGAGCACCCTCTCGTGGGTTCTTCGCCTCTAGGTTTCCCCATTGTAGACAACGGCAGCCACCGATAGCCTCAGGACAATGCAAGAAGGCGGGTTTCAGCGAACCCTCCACAGCAGAAGCTATATATAGGTACCTCCGACAGTCAGTCTGGCCGTGTTTAGTGCGAGTAGCGTAGTAGCATTCAGCTCCCTCCCTTCCACGTGTGATCCACTGTTGTAAGGTGCCAAGCCCTGCGCGCTATGTTGCGCCGGGTCTCATTAACTCACTGCAGTAACACCTGCAGTCCCACTAGAACACACAAGCAATTCAAGAAAGAATAATTTGTAAGTCGTTGTTCACGGCCTCACCATTCTTTGATTTACTAACAAGCGCAGAACCACGACAGAATGGCGCAGACCAGCAACTTCCCTAGAGAGCCGTACAGCAAGTCTTTCTCAGACTTGCTTCGCTCGCTGTCCGCCGACCTGCAGCCGAGCGAGACGGAGGATGAGCGTCTTCTGCCCAGTGACCACCGAGGGCCATGGAGTAGTACATCCAACCGAATCGTAGCCGCCAGGTCGATGGGAGATTTTGATTACGGCTTCAGCCGGCTAGGCCTAAGCCTAGAGGTCGATTCTGGTCTCGCGACCGTGGAGGGCAGGATGAGGTGAGTCGGTAAGCCCAATAGGTAACAATAACTAATGACTCTCAGGTATCGCAGTATCCTGGCCAGCCACAGAGAATCGGCCTACGAGTTACCAATCTTGCCAAGGAGGTTGCGAGCAACTCGGTTCCCAGAGTTGCCTAACAATCGAGCGTAAGCCTGCCCCTCGCTTTTACCGAGACTGTGAGCTGACAAAACACAGGAAGCGATTATCCATATTCAGTCGTCTGCCTTCTGAGATCAGAGTCATGATCCTCGAATACCTCTCCCCGCGCTTTAGCTTGGGCAGTGAGCTTGTTGAGGGCTTCGCCGACGTCAACTCAGCAGCTCGGGCAGTAGCTGATATTACGGCGGGGATCACCAACGTGGACGAGGTCGGTCGGGCAGAATGGAATGAAGAGCTGGGTACATTCTGCTACGCGGAGTACAAGAAGTTCCCCGCTGCGCCTTTTGCCTGGATGCAGTTCTATGGCCTGCAGCCGACCTGGCTTTACTTCTCTGACATCCGTGGAGTAATGCCGCCCCCTCCGGAGGAACCTGTCCAAGAGCTTTGGCTGCAATCTGGAGGGGACGACCCGTCGGAGGATTGGTTGGCGAATTGGAGATCAAGTTATTTGGCCGCAATTGCGGACCCTCGTCACCCATGTTTTGACCATTATGTTTATGAGAAAGCTTGGGAAGATGCTTATGAGAGAGCTTGGGAGGGTATTTGAGCAATCTTGTCAATGGATCTCCAAAGCATCGTCAGCCTAGATCGACATGCGACAGCAGCGGACTCGAGTCGAGTCGAAGGGATGCTGCGCTCATCGACATAAGCGTCTTCATTCAGCCAAACAGGCTGCATTTGCTGAGCGACCACAAGGTGGTATTGCCTCATCGCCACGCTCGGTGCTGGAGCCAGGCACAACAGCTTCTCACAAGTAGTGTCGAGCACTTCAAGCTATGAGGTCTGGGACCGGCACATATGTCCCTTGATGCAGAGTGGAAAACCCCAGTCTTCCTATGCTTGGCCAGCTTACATGTGTCCCACATGTCCAATGGCTGGGTGTCCCCACGGAACAGCAGAGTTCACGTGGGCTTTGCACTCCAGCCTTCTTTCTCGTCTCTGAACAAGGGAATGGCAAACCTTGCGAGCGGTGCCATCAAGACAGAGAATATGGGTTGCGGAATGGTCACCACGCAACCACCGTTACGAGCCTCATCGGTGTTGACAACCTGGATGTTGGGATGGTGCAGATGGTGGGTGTATGTTGAAGGGGTCAACACACTATCGTGGGTCCAATCGCGGGCAAGCTCTCGAAGACGTGGCCGTTGTTTCCAGAACTTCTCAATTACAGCTTTCAGCACACAACCTCGTGGCTGCACTGTATATGGACGGTACAGGCTTCCAAGATGGTTGTATAGACACGCATTACCCTTACCTTGCAGCTTTTTGACTCGTGCATACCTCGCTCTGCACTTCATCACTTCTGACAGCGACCAGCCGCAGGTGACAGGCAGGCTCTGCACAGAAGGCAGTATCAGGTAGTGGCTTCACGATGCCATCTCCAGACTCGGAAACCAGCCAGAGTGACTTGTTGTCTTGGACGGTCGAGATCGACTGGGAATCTTGAACAGCACATTCGCTTCCCTCCCCCTCTCGGCCTCTTGCTTAAGTACGTTGCGGTGTCTCCATTCTGCGTATCGTGTCTTCTGCTGCTCGAGAATTGCCATCGTGGGAGGCACCGTTCGAGCTTCTGTGTTGTCTTGAGAGACGCACTGGAGCTTGCGGTTCAGAAACAAATATGCTAATGTGCTGAATGGTGTGGTGCCTGCGCGAGCACAATCGAAGAATGCAGAGCAATCCAGCTGAGAAGTAGCCGAGACATGGCTATGAATTGGGGCAGAGAGTAATGCCGGGTGTGCTGTCAAGGAGCGAGGATGGCCAGGTGCAGGAAGCTGTGTGAAGGAATGTGGTTTCCACAACCACCGCTAAGGCAGGAAGCTTCGGGCAGGCTTCACCGCAGCCAATCAGCACCTTCAAGACGAGCTGGATCCATGCCATCCCTGCCTATCTGCATAAGTGAGTCTTTCGCTGCTCGCACAACTACTAATCATCGGCATGGTGATTATAATCAAAAACAACGCTGGGCAGGTCGGCAACGGAGATTTGGTTTCAAATCATAGTACACGAAGGCGCCAAGACCGCCAATGGTCTGAAGCGACAGCTTCGAGGCAGGTGCGAACTTGCCAGCTGTTCTGCTAGTCATGGCATCGGCGCCCAGCAAACACTCATTCTCTACGAACCGGTGTGACCTTGCCCCATTCCACTGCGCGAGCGCCCAATCGTGAGCTTGAGTACACCATAGCCCCGGCAAGAGGAAGAACAAGGACAATTCCTAGGGAACGACTTGAGGCTATGCTATACAGTACATTGTTTCCGACCTTTTCAGCTCGAAAGCCTTCCCCAATAGCCTCTGATCGTTGAAACGTGCACTACCAGATCAAGACGATGGATAGTCATCTGTGTGAGATCGGTGGAGCTGCTCTATATCCCCTGCTACTATCCTCCTTGCTACTAATGCTGTGCACGATACGGCAGTATATCCTTGGGAAGGGAATGTATGCTATGCAGTGAAGCTATTATCTTGCAGCATCGACTACAATGTATCAGATGGCACGATCCACAAAGGTTGCACTACGCAGTGCTTCCTGAGTCTGCTCTTCCGACGCGCTGCTCGATGCCTGAGATCTGCTGACTTGACAGACACATACAACTCAGTGACCTCACGTTCCAATCCTAGACGTGCGTCCCTTGTCCAGACGTAGCTGTCTGTTAAAGCTACCTCCGATGCAGAAACACATGATCCCGCAACAGCCTCGATCCTGAAGGAGTGCACGAAGAAAGAGAGACCATACCGATAAAATGCAGCCGCTCAAATGATCCGCTTCCAGGGTCGGGGGAAGTCGATGGATCTGCGCCCTTTTCACCTGCCACAATGAGGGTCTGGAGGGACTAGATTCCAACCTCCATCTACGGATACAGTTCGAAGTGTGATTCTGCCGAACGATTAGCGGTATAGTATAGCTTGCTAGCCTATATCGTGACCAGAAAGACGAAGATGCCGCTCATGACCGGAACGCATGTTCTGTCTAGCAGCCAGCTATGTCCCAACAACAAACGGCTAATCTCGATCTATCGTCCGCTCCCCGAGAAGAGGGCGACTGCGTCTCTCGAGCTGCAAGGCTATGAAGCGAGAGACTGCGTGCGACCAAAGTCTCATACCTGTTCAAGCGTTTCACGGCTCCAGAACAATCTCTGCGTCCTTGATATGGCCAAAGTATCCTGTCGCAAATCGACGGTCTGAACTCAAACAACGATTTCTGCTCTTCGCACCACCCGGGGCGAGTGCGAGGTACTCGTCGCAGTCAGCGTTGTATCAGCCACATCAGAGAATGTGGCGGTAGCTACCGTCGCGATGCAGATGGATGAACGGTCGCGAGCTTCATTGAGGTTCGCTCCTCAATCGACAGATACCTTGTGTACGTCTTGTGCCAGCGCGACAAACTTCGTGCATGAGTTGTGTTCGATTGGCAAAAATAAGCTCGTGGCCAAACTTTACAGGTCAGGACTAGTCTATGGCTGGTGGTGATCATGGTTCTCTATTGGCTGAATTCGGAAAACCGACTCCGTGTCGGACACGGTCGCGGCCTTAAGTGCTCTGATTCGAAACAGTTAGGATGCTTGATTCGGCCTTGGCTCGAATTTCCTGGTCTCCTTTTCTTTCAGGCGTTCCTTACAACGCCAATCAGATGCCGCTCAATTGGGGCCGGGGGCGATCTCGATGGTCACACAAAACATGAGACCCGGACACTTCATGGTGCCAACGATCAAAATGAGCTTTGGCCTTTCACCTCACTGTCTTCCATATTCCTCGCATACCTTCCGTCACAGATCGCGCCCAAGACCATGTCCGCCATAGCGAAACGAAGCCTGCTGGTCGTCCTGTGCGCTCAGGTTTGCACAGCGCTCTATGCCGCGAAAGGCTCTCCATGCGCTGTCAGCTGTAACAGCACTGGCGGATCATGGGTGACGGACCTTGTCTGCTCGACTGACGACTTCGCCAGCACCACAAAAGGTCAAACTTTACAATCTTGCTTGGAGTGCACTGTTGATAGCACATACGTCAATTCGTCCTATACCGATGGGAACAGTGACCAGTTCTGGATGCTATGTAAGTCACGTTGCAGAATGGAAATACGTACTTGCTGATCAATAATAGTTCATCTGAAATACGTGCAACAACACTGCCTCATCGACACAGACACCCCGCACATTGCCGCTGTGAACGCATGCACCTCAGCTTGTTCTCCACTGGGGGACGTACTGGAGACACTGTGGATTGACAAACACCCCTTTGTCGGTCAATATGATTACTGCTCCCTGGATTCTTCGGCCTATACAGATCATGCTGCAGATTGTGCGCGATGTCTCCAGGCGCAGGAGGAGAGTGTGGTCATTGGTAACTTTGTCGACACCATGAACCAAGCATGTGCTTCAAGACCTCTTGCTGCCAACGGTGAATTGATTTCACCCACACGAGCCCTTTTTGACACTTCAATACCATCCTCCGCGGGCGCTTCTTCGACAGGAGCATCAACCTCTAGCTCGAGCACAACAGCTACCGGGACTAATAGCAGGACATCCACGACCAGCTCTATCACGCAGGGCGGGACCGCATCTACTGGGTCGAGCGCTGCCCAAGATAACAGTGAGACTGACAAATCATCGGAGGGTGGTGGATTAAGCACTGGCGCTGCTGCGGGGATCGGAGCAGGAATTGCCGTTCTAGCCATCGGCGTCATCGCTGGGCTGGTCTTCCTGTTCTTGAGACGACGTCGGACGACGAAGCAAGCGCAACCGCAATCGCAATCGCAATCGTGGGGAGCTGCAGAAATGTCCGCCAATAGTACGGCCCAGGGCGTCAAACATGAGGCGCCAGCTCAGGAGAAACCTGCTTGGGGGTCCGAAGAGCAGTTGCACGAGGCTCCGAGCGATACTCAGAGTCGTTTCGTTGAATTGCCTGCACCTTATAAGCGGTGATAGTGCTGCCAGTCGAGACGGAAAACAGACTGCGAGTTCCGGTCGATTGATATTGCACACAGCGCAATGAAACAAGCATCAGACACAAACATTCTGTGGTAGCATAGACAAGAAGGTCGGAAATGAGGCGTGTCTGTATTCGGTTCTCAACGAAACCCTTCCTTCGCGTCTTTAGTCTCACTCGCAAACTGTCTCAGCAGCAGGGCTCCTTGATCCCCGCCTTGATCAACCACCAGTTGACCGGCACACCAGTCCAATGTCCAATGAACATCCCGATCTGCATCATCCACCAATATGTAACCATGTTCATCTCGATTCTATCGTTGAAGATCCCAATCTGAAACGCAGCCATCCAACCGAACAACCCCACCTCGAATGAGATCAGACTTAGTGCATCAGCCTTGAGCGCTCTATACACGGTCTTTACGCTGTAATCACCCGACATTGGTGCAATACTGAAGTATTGGAATACAAGGCCAAAGAGAAATGCAAAGCCAAAGTCGACGAGCATTTCGGCCCAGAGCAAGCGAGCTGGGTTTGAGCCGATGTAAGCATTGGTGCCATAGACGAGCCACTCGCCAACAATATCACCTAAAACACAACCCGCTCCGCAATGGCATACGCCTGCAGTGACGGTGGCGAAGAAGGGTCGTGAAGAGTCCCCGTGGTGATGCTCGTGCATTCTCATCTCATGACCGGCTTCCTCGTCTTTCGGCTCCGGATGTGAGCTGTTCTGATGCTGCTGTTGATCGGCGGAGGCTGTCTCGGTTCTGTCACTATCGTGGTCGTTGGATTCTGGGTCTTTCTGCTGCATGTTTTGTCCTCCAGCACCATCATGGCAATGGCTTACTTGGTCGCCGCCGGCCCCAGGCTTACCGGGCCTGCCATACTTGATGTAGACCCATAGGGTGATTGGCCAGAGGTACAACGCATTGATGATATACACGGGTATCATGATTGCCATCATCGATCTCCAGCCTCGCCGGAGGATGATATCGAGAGCGATCCATCCCGCTGCAATTGCGCCGAGGCCGATGCTTATGCTCGAAATGATCACAAGCGCTAGTGGCTGATTGTATGTCCCAGACATGCTGGATCAAAGGATAATCAGTTGGAGGGAGACTCGATCAATGTGTTCTAGGGTAGTCAAAACAACACGCTGATCTGTGGAGATCGAACTGATGAGACTGTGTGGCCGGCTTGATATGTTCAGTGTGACACATGAGCAACGACGATATACTGGGCATATAAATTCCGACACCGGAAATGTAAATCCTCAATATAAAACCAACACAAGTGCAAAACTCAGTTTCACGCACTTAAGCCTCGTGCTTGGCCAATCATGTTGTCGCCGTAGAAGCACAAGCATCTGTGATAACACATGACGGTCTTGGACAAACTTAAAAGAGCTTATCGTGCTTGCACCAATATCAGTGCTTTACTAGTAGTGTTTGAGTTCGAAACAACGGTACCGTCATACCCGGAGGAAGGAATGTGATTGGTGCGGGTTGATCAACTTACGACGGACGGTTGTGACGATCACGCAAAAGTCGTGCAGTCTTTCGGGAAGGCCGGAAAGGTGGAGGAATTTTGCACAGCAGTCGTCGCAACCGTGTCCAGAAACCAATTAACCTCTAAGATGACGTTGAGAAGATCGAGGTAACGAGCCAGGTACCACGTACGCTTTGGCATGTGCTTGACGTGTGCTTTCCAGTTATGAAGCGAAGTCAGATCGAATACTACTTACTCGCCTACGGCTGATCCAGCATATCCAGCATACTTGGAGACCGCCGTCTTGATGACTCTGGTCAGGACACCGTGCTTTACTCTTTACTCTCGTACTTCTACCTCCCAACACTTCTGTAATAAGATGCCCGCCAATACGAGCTTGGATAGCAAACAAGCTCTCGTTGTCGCACGCCAGCTCAATGTGAGTATCATAGCAGGTCGCAAGTCAGTCATGGTTGAGTCTTAGTTGTAAGGGCTTCGTGCAACGCAGGCCTGCCTCATCTCACCGGCACATTCTTCAAGGAGAAATGACTGGTAACAGCTCAACAAGTTGCACTTTTCGTTGCTCGTTAATGGCTGCGAGCGCCGGTGTTCGACATCGTCGGAAAACCAAGGAGAACTAGCCAAATCCACTCAGAATCTGCTAACGATTGAGCTTTTCCCTCCAACAAGCGTCGAGGACAGCGGATACAATGTGAAAGACAGAAGAAGTGCAATATACCAGACAAAAGCTCATGAACCACGCCCTGCTTGTAGGTAAGATTCATGCGATTTCCATTCAGGTGAGTGATGCGAGCTGAGAAAACTGCACAGGTGTCGCTCTGGAGCTTTGAGACAAGGGCCGCGCAGTCACGTGGCATGACGCCAGCCTCTTCGAATGTGTCCGCTTCCGCCACTCCCAGGTCTCTCCAAACCTGGGGTAAATAGCCTAAATACTTTTGCCTTGGCCGGCGATCATTGCACCAACTTCGAGCTTCCCTTGACTTCTCCCTGACTGGGTTTCACTATCACCGAGTTCCTCGCTACCTTTTGATGCTGCTGTACAGTAAGGATTCGATGATTCATGCTTTGCCGAGCGGTCATCCGGCGAGGGGAAAGGTGGCCTTCCCTGCACAACGCCAAGTGTGCACATGCTTGTCGGAACCACTACGCATCAGTCCGCGATGATTGGCGGCTAAATGGGTCTTCAAGGCCATGCCCCAGGTATCTCTGCTATAAGAACAAGAGGAGGTGTAGTAAATATGATAATCAACTGACAGCACAATGCTTTTCTCCTTGCTACTGGTGGCTTCAAGCCTAGTCTCTGCTGAGACTGGCATTGATGGTTGGCTACGGTACGCTCGATTACCTCAAGCTGCCAGCCTTCATCGGTCTGTTCCAGGCCGTATCTTTGCTCTCAACGACTCCGAGTCCAGTCCTGTTCACACCGCCGGCCTCGAGCTGCAGCAAGGCATTGCTGGTATCTTCGGCAAAGACTGCAATGTAAGCCATGGCAAATGGCGCGGTGCCTCTTCAACTGACAGCGTTGCCGTTGTTGGGACTGTCGGCCAATTTCAAAGCTCTGGAGGTGATATCAAGCATTTGCCACAGCTCGAAGAAGATGGCTTTTGGCTTGAAGTTAACAGCTCGGCCACCTATATTCTTGGCCAAAACGAACGCGGAGCACTCTACGGCGCTTTTGAGTACCTATCAATGCTTGCACAGGGCAATATGACTCAAGTATCTTACGCTTCTAATCCGGACGCGCCAATTCGCTGGATCAACCAATGGGACAACTTGCAGGCCGGAGGAACCCATGGCAGCGTCGAACGGGGCTACGGAGGGCCATCAATCTTCTTCGCAAACGGCTCGGTGAAGGATGACTTGAGCCGTGCTGCTCAGTATGCCAGACTTCTAGCTTCGATCAAAGTGAACGCTGTCGTTGTCAACAATGTCAATGCCAACGAGTCGATGCTCACAGATCCAATCATGGATGGTCTCGGGAGGATTGCTGATGTGTTCCGGCCATATGGTGTGCAGCTTGGCATGTCGCTCTACTTTGCATCACCTCAGGCTTTGGGCGACCTAGAAACGTTTGACCCTCTCAACGCTTCAGTGATTGAATGGTGGCACAATAAAACGGACGACCTTTACCGACGTATCCCTGACTTTGCTGGCTACCTAGTCAAGGCAAATTCTGAAGGTCAACCAGGTCCTCTCACATACAACCGTACCTTGGCTGACGGAGCGAATCTCTTTGCCAAAGCAATTCAACCTCACGGTGGCGTGGTCATGTTTCGAGCATTCGTCTACGACTCTACCAACCTCAACGAGAGTCACTGGAGGGAAGACCGTGCCAACGCCGCCGTGGATTTCTTTGATGGCCTTGATGGAAAGTTCGACGACAATGTGATCATCCAGATCAAGTATGGTCCAATCGACTTCCAGGTTCGTGAACCGACATCACCACTGTTTGCGCACCTGCAACAAACAAACTCTGCCATCGAGCTTCAGATCAGTCAAGAGTATCTTGGCCAGCAGTGCCACCTTGTCTACCTTCCACCACTGTGGAAGACTGTCCTTGACTTCGATCTTCGTGTGGACCACCAGCCGTCACTCGTCAGAAATATCATCTCCGGGGACCGCTTCAAGCGGCCTCTGGGAGGATATGCTGGTGTCGCCAACGTTGGCACAAACCAGACTTGGCTGGGCTCGCACCTCGCCATGTCAAACCTCTATACTTTCGGTCGACTTGCATGGGATCCCACTACTGACCCCGTGAGCATGCTTCAAGACTGGACCAGGCTCACATTCGGACTTGATCCTTTGGTACTCCAGACTATTGTGGACATGTCCATGGAGTCGTGGCCGAACTACGAGAACTACACCGGCAACCTTGGCATACAGACATTGACAGACATCCTCTATGGTCACTACGGCCCCAATCCAGCTTCGCAAGACGACAATCCCTGGGGTCAATGGACTCGTGCGGACGCCGACACCATTGGCATGGATCGAACGATCGAGAACGGCACACGCAACGCGGGGCAGTACCCGTCTGAAGTCGCTTCCATGTACGACAACATTGACACGACGCCCGATAATCTCCTCCTTTGGTTCCACCACGTTCCGTATACCCAACGGCTCAAATCCGGCACGACAGTCATCCAGCACTTCTACGACGCGCACTACAACGGCTCCGCACGTGCCCAGACTTACGCACCACGCTGGCAGACGTTAGAGAGTAAGATTGACGAACAACGATTCAGCGAGCAGCTCTTCAGACTTGTATACCAAGCTGGACACTCTCTGGTGTGGAGAGATGCGATTAACAACTTCTACTTCAACAAATCGCAGATTCCAGACGAGGCCGGACGAGTCGAGAACCATCCACACCGAATTGAGGCTGAGAGTATGGAGCTCGATGGCTACGAGTTGTACGCTGTTAGTCCATTTCACGTCGCTTCGAACAAGACATGCATTGTGACAAGCTCGAATTCGACTCAAGGTACTGCCTCCACGACCTTGAGCGTGGATTCAGGGAAGTACGACCTCGCAGTCAATTACTACGACATGGCCATTGGGCGCTCGCAGTGGGAGCTGTATCTGAATGACAATATGGTCGGGCAATGGATAGGAGACAGTGATCTGACACTGGGACATGCGCCTTCAAACTATATCGATGGTCATTCTGCAACAAGGATAACATTCAAGAGCGTTCAAATTGAAAAAGGCGACATGCTGAGGATAGTAGGAAAGCCTGATGGAATCGAGCCAGCGCCCATCGACTATGTAAGCGTGTTGCCCGAGGGTGTAGTCGACTAGAAAGCAGTAATGGACAGAGGAACAATCAGTGTCTAATTGGTGAACAAACCTGGATTTCGCCTATATTCTCGGATTAGGTATTGAATAACTCAATCGTTCGTGAGTCTTGAACAGCCTTGCACCCCAAGAAGCCTGCTTCACGGGAGCAGCATGTACAGTGTGATGCTTTTCTCTCCTCGTATCATTATCGTTTGTGCCAAAAGTACTGCTTGGGCTAAGGAACGAAGTGGCCCTGCACTGCACGGATCGCTTGCTCGACGCCCGGCTAATAGTTCTTCCGGTATATTTCGTAGCTGCCTGAAACTTGGCTGTTGATCGGAAGCTGAAACTCGATGATCCTCGTGGCGATGCACAACATCCGCCGTTGCGGTTCCCAGGGCTAGCCGAACATGTTATTTCGTTGTCCTGTTCCTGGCGATCATATATGGATGTGGCAGGTACAAGAGGTAGTCAGCTTATAGTATAGTAGTCGAGGCTCATCCGTCGTCTCGATGAGGATGATGCCGTACTTTTGGCACCAGTGTGCAGCGGACTTATCCTTCCTTTTGAGGGTTGCCTTTTGTTTCAGCTGCTGATGTTCGCTTGCTGGTTGAGCTTGACACTACTGGTGCAGACATCTGAGAAGGACAGGGTGAGGTCTATCAACGCCACTGTTGACAGGACGTATTCATACGATTTGCGCTGAGGACAAGCGAGGCGCATTTCTGATAGCAGGACTGAGAGTTGTCCCTCCTTTGTCCTTGGCATTATCGACACGAATGGGAAGCATTCCAGGTGCACAGATCCCTAGGCTGTCCTTCCACTGATAACCGCTCTCCGCTGTCCCGGCTTCCAGCATCAGATCTATTCACGTGTCGACAGTCATCCAGGTTCGTGTGTCGCTCACTTGACATTGGCCTAAGTCGCTGCTGCTGAGCGATTTCACGACGCTCAGAATTAGTCTGTAACGACAACCGTGCCTGGATCCTGGTTGATAGAAGGATTACCGATATTGAAAGAATATGCTATTTCTGTCCTGTGAGGTCCACAAGGCAAAAAGAAGCTTGGTAGACGATCGTCCTTTCGGGAAAGGTGTCAGCCCCCAGAAGGCTTGGTGCCAGTTGTTGGAGAAAGCCTCCACACAACGTGTTGCGTCATAACCAGGCTCCGACATTTCTTCGCCGTCAACGAGATGTTGCAGTGCAGCTATAGTCTTGTGGCTTAGCATGAGAATAGATCAATCGGCAGCTTGCTCCTACCGAGTGTGATCAAAGTTGCAAGGCAGCTGGTTTCGCGAGGCAGACCAAGATGTCGGGGCTTGCGAAAGACCCCTATGAGCAAGATGACAGTTGACGGAGGTCACAAGACCACCCAATGACTGCTGCAACATTTCGACTTCACCCGATCAACCTTGGATAACGGCACGCTGGATGTACCTCATCGTATTCGTGTGCTGTGCTGTGTCTAACATTGGTTGTTCTCCTTTCGTTCTGGATATAGCTAATCGCGCATGACATGCGCCGTTGCCTCCGTACCCTTGTTTTCTTTTGGATCTGTCCCTCGAAGTGCTAGGGAAAAGTTCCATGTGTGGAAGGGCTGCAGATCTCATGGCTGTGGACTAACGATCATGATGCCGCCGCCGGGCAGAGTCGTTCTAGCCTCAGAGTCATGAAAGAGCTCAGTGTCCGGACTAGCGGCTATATAGTCAAGACGACCTGGTGTAACGAGCATGAACTGACCAGATTGTTCCAAGGCACTATCTTCCAAAGACTATGCACTATTTCGACCCAACACTAGATTGGCCAAAGGGGCTATTGGAAGAGCCAATGCCAGACCTCGTCGTTGTACGTTCGATGAGCTTGACGGACACCAACGCACCATGGGGAGGCGCCGATACTGCATGGACGACGGCGTGGATACAATACGCATCAGCAGACGGTGATCAGCATTTTGTCAATATGATTTTCTTTGACCGTTCGGGTGCTTCGGACAATGATAGGCAGGAAGCCGCAGCATACCTCGACAGGCTGGTCAGTGTTGGAGCTTCCGTTCATCGATACCGAAGCGATTCACCTGGCAGCCAACTACCAACACTATCCACAGGTTAGTTCGTTATCATGACCCCTGGTCGGAGCTAACGCGGTTCTCAGCACCAGTCATCAAATGCGGGCCGGACTCTCTAAGCAGCAACGTAATCGGGGCAGCCGAGGTATTATCCACGGACTGGACGTTGAGATACTCGCTCGTTGGTATTGCAGGGTCTGTCCCGACATCCCGTCAGCCATTGTCGATCATGGTTGTTCAGCCAATCTCAGACACTGAGTCTCAAACAGCCATGCAGCAAGGCGTATATGCAACGCCGCCGGTCAACGAATCTGCAGATAGCAGCATCCAACAAGAGGCCGGAGATTGGAGGAACAGCATTTTCTTGTATGTTGTGGCTTCTTCGGCAGGCCCGAGGCCAGATGATTCTTGGGAGAGCGCATTTGAATGGTCAACCACATTCGATGAGATGAATATGTGGTGATTGTCTTAATCCAGGAAGGGGCCGCGGGTGACTGAAGCATGATATTGTATGGCGTACGGAGCACGTAGGTTTGGTTTGACTTTCAGGAGCAGCGTGTCAATGATCCCCAATTAGCTCACATACATGTTCATGGCTACCGGTGACCTTTCAAAAACTTGTCAACATCATCAGAACCCGAAAGCGTGTGCATAGGGTGAAGTGTCTCCAGAGGGTTCCCCGACACTGAACAGCCGCGGAAGCTGGGCAAAGACGAGTCTCGAGATACCGCGTGAAGAAGGGAGAATCTCCAACCCGATCACGACTGTCGATATCACTGGCAGTGCAGATGGAGGTTGGAGCGGATCGACCTGAGCGTGTGTCACTGATCCAATTCCCGTAGCGATGGCACTTAACCAGAAGCTGACTAGTCTATCTTGGCATTGACGCGTCTGCTGCCTGGCCGGGAGCACCTCCTTTACCGCTGTCAATATGGCATGAATGTTATCAACGCTCTTCATTCACTCTTCCTGCTCGACGACGCACCGGTTTGACGGCCACTGAAACAATAGTCAAGGACCCAAACAGAACGCCTCTTGATTCTGATCGACGTATCTCCAGAGATGATAAGCAACGAGCATTAGCATGCGACATCGGGTCTCCTTATGCACAATCCGCATGATTATAATGCTTGCTTTGTCCAGCATGACTACATACCCTAATGACTGAAAGCTTGACGAGCCTACTTGCTTGCCGTGCCAACGATTGTCAAACAGTTTCGCAACCATATACAAGTCTGTCGAGCTCAATGCATCACACATCAAGTACTATTCTTCATAAAACTAACCAAGTTACTTCAGTGGGCACGACACTTGACAAGATTGGCTCAGGACATTTTCGCTTTTCGTTTCACAGTTCAAAGTCCAGAATTCTGCTTGCGAGGCTGTCACTTAAGTGTCTACCATGGCTATGCCATAAAACAATGATGATCTCGCTTGGATGTCACGACACTTCTGCAAATATGAAAACTACGATGCGCTGCGAGGACACATTGACGATCAGTAAAGGGAAAGCTCTACTTATACGAGCTGGATCGCTTGCTGGCGACACCTGGATACGAAAACCGATACTGACGCTGGTAGACTTCCTTTTGTGAATATCGAGCTGGGGACGAAGGAAAACGGGTAGAGGAAAGAGCGTGAGACGGAGCACGCCGTAAAGTCAAGAGGCTGCCTACCAATGGATCAAGCTTGAATGCAAACGTGAAACGGAGGTGGCTACAGGAATCACGAAAAACTGTAGCACTAAATCGATTTACGTCAAGTTCGACTGCGACAAGTCACGTCCCGACTGCTGCATGGCCAACGACCATCAAAGTGAGTGTGGCTGCCACCAACCTAGAAATCTCGCACCATCAACGAACACAGTCAGGGAATTCAATGACCACCACATACCATACTTCCACCACTCCGTCACAGCTTGGAGTGCCACAGACAAACACATGGGTGCAACTCTTCTTCCTTCTAACTTCATCAATTCTTAGTTCTCTCGCATATCTTCTGAGCCACTTTCCTGTCCTTGAACCTCTTGCGAACTACTCCGTACTTCCGGTTCCAAGGAGATACAGCCACAAATATAGATCCATATCCAGATCCGCCTTCTTTGTGGAACGCTCGAATCATGTCTGATTACGAGGGCAGTTGGCCAGAGCAGGGTAAGACTCTCAAATACGGCACTTGCGCTCGTGACTAACTCCTCATAGGGGCTGAAGAAAGACGGAGAACCATGCCAAACGCAGCCTGTGCAGACCATGCCATGACGAACGGTAACAGTGATTGCCGCCCACCTAGCCCACCAATGGCTTATGATGCCAAGCAAGATCGTGAGGATCAAACTCACCATTTGCTTTCATGTCAAAGGCTAACACTGGGTAGGCGGTCTGCGCAAAGCCGAACGAGCTCGGTATCGAGGCAACAACTGTTCTCGAAAGACTGTAGTAGCTCCACGCCCCGGAGCCCCGCACCTCTTGACACCAGAAGCTATGCAGCAAGAGGCAGAAGAAATGCAGCGAGCAGAGGACGAAGAACACCAACGCATCACAAACACCCGTGTCGTTGGTTTCATGGTCAAGCGCACTCGAGACAGTGCTGAGGAGACTGCAGTTCCAGCAAGCAGTCTCGCCGTCCCATCCGGCGATATAGGTAATTCTCGAGACGTTAGCGTCAGCAATCGAGTGGCCCAAGCCAACCAGATGGTCGCAAGTGTGAACATCGAGTTGGCCAGGGAGGTTCTACGGCTAGAAGCAGAAAATGCAGGGCTACGAGATCGCAATGCCGTCTTGGAAACCGACGACTCACACATTATAGAACTGCCTATGCAGATTGAGACAAGCAGGCCAGTCAGAGCTGAAATCGGATCGACTGTTGGTGCTCGAAGCGAGGATGGTGGCGGGAGGTACCTGGGCAATTTCAACGAGGTTGAGGGCACTGCTGAAGGCCTTACGAGGGACAAAATCGAGAGCGACGACAGTGAGCTGGAGGACACGAAGTAATGGGCTTGAGCGCAAACATCAAGTAACGACAGACACACAAAGATACACAATAATTGTTCTCCATAGGGCTATCGATTTATAGGCTTTAGTCCATGATGACTGCCTCAACCACACAAGAGAGGGACGATAGAAGATGACATAGGCGTAGATGGCCCAGGGATAAAGAAGACGCATATATCGGTGAAGCCCGTTGTGAACTTGCACGATATGCTCCCTGTAAATCCAGTCCAGGAACATCCAGCGAACGCCGACGCAGATGTATAGGCCTCCAGCCTCCCGCGTTATCAACGATGCTGTACTGAACTTTGACGTGCCATGCCATGCCACGCCAGCATAAAGCCACAGCACAGCAAAAGCACAGATCCCATGCCCATACCGCCTCAATGCAAAGTCCACCGTCAGAACCGGTCCGAGCACATCACTTCTCAAAAAAGGCCTACTAGTAAGTTAAGGGTTCGAGCGTCTCAGGTCTGCAAAGGAAAAAGAAAAGCACAAGCAGTACAAAGCCTCGCGCGCACCAGGCGGAGTAATTACCAATCTAGCTAGCCGCGTGCCTTGGTGCCGGAGACCCCAGTACCTTTGAAGCAACCGATCGAGGCATGGCTACAGTAGATCGATGGTAACACCAAAATCGAGCTCGAGTACTAAGAAGGGATCTACGGGGTGTTTATACATAACCCTCCATATGATCTGCCGGGGTACACGTTCCTCCGGTCGTGTCGAAACGCCGACAGGAAGACCCATCAAATGTACTAGCAGAGAATTCCCCTTGGTAGTTAGAAGCGTGGTCGCGTGGAAAGCATGTTCGTGCCAAATGTAGGATGTCAAAAGTCGTTGTATTTCGGCCAGGAAAGTACGTGGCGTCCTCTCTGAGGAAGCCATTGAAACCAGATTCTAGGATTTAACCCTCATCCTCCGTCTCAGTATCGGTCTCTGAGGTATCATCTTCCTCTCCTTCGGTATCACTCTCGTCATCGCTTTCTACTTCTTCTATGACCTTCCTTCTCTTCGGCTTGGGGGCCTCCCCGGTCTTCATGGCTTGGAGTTGGCCTGCTAGTGAATCTGGGAGGACGCCATTGTTAGCATTGGATTCAACAGGAGACAAAACCAAAAAAGAAGAATTCTGCTTACCTTCATCAGGCTCACTTATCTCATCATCACTTTCCACCTTCGCCGCCTCCGACACATCTCTTACGTCCAGTACGACGTCCACCTTGCTGTCGAAGCCAACATAGCTGTCGCAAATCAAATGCATGGTGAAGGGGAAAGCATGTACTTGAGGCGGCGCCTGGAATTGTGCCTTGAGCGTAACAACGTTGAATGTCGGCTTGCCATCACTCGTGAATATTGGTCTATCGAAGGATGTGAACGTGAATGGCGGCACGGCAATTCTACCGCTTCGTGACTCGGCCAAGAAGATGTGCCATCGGGGTGCGTGATCTGCGGCAAAGAATGGCGCGTACGCTAGGGGTGGCTGGGTATTCTCCTCTTTCTCAGTCATTGTGCCGATGACCTTTCCTTCGCTGTTTCTTCGTTTCCTAGTGATGGGTTTCTTGCGACCTTTTATCGCATCAATGTCGCCCTCCTCCGGATCGATGTCTTTCAGGTCTTCAGGGTCAATTGGCGGTATGGTGTGGGCCGCTGTACCTGGTGGGATGGCACGCAGCTTGACGACCAGCTGGACGAGGGAGCCAGGAGTGACGACTCGGTCACCGATCACTTTGAAAAAGGCACGCTCAATGTTCAGTGCTGGGATCCTGCCAGCTATGCTCATGGCTTGGGAGTATTGTTCGTCCGACAGAGAAGAGCAAGCTTGGCGGCGAAGGCCGGCAGGAAGTCTCATCAAATTCTGAATTGTAGGAGGCACTTTGCTGTTGCTGCCGCTCCTGGGGTTCGCAAGTTGGGCGGTAAAGTGTGGAAGCTGCAAAGCGGGACTTGAGTTTGGGGTGAGTGCTTGGATCAGGTTCTGTGCTGTCCTGTATGAGTTGATCAGAGGTTCTGTCTGGAGGAATGGCAGAGTAATGTTGCTGAAAGAGTTGTTGAGCTGAAGAGCGGCAGGGGCGACTTCGTACTTCTGACGATTAAGGTCTTCGCTCCCTAGGTCAATGCGCGCCTGGTAGGCCCAGAGAAGGCAGAGCGTCTTTCTTCTAATAGGGTCCTCGATACTCTTCAGTTTCTCGATATCGTCCTTTTGTAGGACGCCTGAGGCGAGGACGGCAGACTCGATCTTAGCGGCGCCGCGGTCTGCTTTGCCGCCTTTCAGGATGGACTCGTATTCGTCACCTGCACTCAGGGCTGCGAGGACGCCGCCTTGTGTGATGTCCTCTTTGTACTCCTTGAAGAGCTTAGAGGCACTGGAAAGAAGGACCTTCTCTTTGGTTAAGGCTTGTGTGCCGTACCACCATTTCCCGACCAGATAAGGGAGGAGGATGCCGAGGAGAGTTGCGTAGAATGCGATCACCGCCCACCTGTTTCCCTCCGCAATGACCCATTGTGGGATGGCTATTCCGACATTGGTACTCTGCTTCCCATCTGGATTCCCATACATCAAGTAGTTCTGCCTAACCTCTTCATCCGTGAGTGCCTTGTAAGCCTTGGTCATTTCAACCCATCGGTCGTTGATCGTCTCGAGCGTTTCGTTCTTGGCTGGGTCTGGCTTCGCCTTGTCTGGATGATACCTGATGGAGGCCTTCTTGTAGAAGCGATCGATCTCCTTCTCACTGGCAGTCCTCGAGACTCCCAGCACGTCGTAAGGGTCCCATATCTGCGGTGCTATCCTCTTCGTTACTGCGATTAGGTAGACCATGTAAGCGATTACACCCCACAGCACACATGCTGATATGATTCTCTTGGTCTTCCGCTCCTTCCTCTTCTGCTTCCTCCGCTGCGCCTGTATTATGTCTTCATCCTTGGGCTTGAAGTCCGACTCTATGCGAGTGCCGGTGTTCTCGAGGTCTTCTGTCTTTTTGAAAATGCTGTAGGTGATGGGCACAGCGAATATGCCGGCCAGTGTGAGGATGAAGAAGGGCGCATGCGTACTTTCCTCATCGTAACTGTAGCTGGACGATGCCATGGTGTATGAATGTATGCGCTGCCACCAGGGCTATGCGCAGCAGATTATAGTCAAGGCAAAAGGAAAATGCAGTCAAAGGTACAAAGTGGCCTCGCTGGCCTGATCACAATAATCGCGAACTGCGGAGTGCCCCTGCACTCCAACCCATGATTAGATAAGGACTGCCAAGACTTGGCAGGCTTACGAGGTGGCAGTCACTCCTGTTTCGTCATTGCCTCCTTTTCCCTGCAGAATATCCAGCTGGCCGGTTACCTCAACACTCCTGCGCCACCATCAAATCGAATGCCAGGGTCATCAAGAGCAATATCGATAGGAGTGAGGGTGTCTGTCAATGTGCTCGAAATGAACTGTGCTGGCTACAACTAAGATCTGTGAAACAAGGTATCAACTGGGAACAGCCAGCAAACACCTGATCCATCAGCAGCCTCAGTATTCAGCTGTCCGTAACCTCGACCCCGCGACAGATGGTCCAAACTCAAACAGTCCGATCTCTACATTTAAGGAAGTCTGGAGTGATTGCACATCAGCAGGGAAGCAAAGCGAAGGCACCTCGACCTGTATGGACTACAAGACCGCACGCGCGTCACCTGGCTTGTATGAGTATGTATTTGCTAAGACTAGTGATCAGGTGACTTCTGCTATTGAACGTGAGAAGAGGCTGGAAGACAGGTGACTGGTGTGAAAGATGTTGATGAACACGTCCCGATCTCGAAATATACCCTGGCTAGCGTAAGCATAACGAGCCCTTGTTAGCGTCCGGCGATGTTGGTTGGGGGAAGGCATTCGAGCGCCAATTCACGATCGCAAGCGGCGCAGAACGCTACAACAATCAGGTTGCCCGACACCGCTTGCCAGACGGAACCACTGGACAGAGGAATATCATGGACGACGACAAAAGCTTTTTAATGACGAAGATTGCTGTATGGAACCCGTCGTAGGTGTACAGGCCTCGTGGCTTCGCGAAGGCCAATGGCCAGACTTGGCAGAGTTGCCAATGCCAAATAGCTACCCCATTGCGCGCGATGAATGAGAGTTATAAGGCTATGTCAGGAGAGCACAAATACAGTCTCTGTTACGAGACGACGTAATGGTAGTGAAAGCTGCACAGTGGAAGGTCTGACCCCGAGGGGTACAGAAGTGTTATTTAGGTGCGTCGACTGATAGCCACCGTTGCCTTAGGCATATTTTTATCTAGTCGTTGCACGAGCCGTAGGAGTCGTGATGATTGTCAGAATGGTTGATCTAGTAGCCTTTGAAGGGTTTGGCCACGGCACGATGGTCTGGCAGTTGTAGTCCTTCTTGATGAGGCTAAGAAGCACTGTTGTTGGAGTTCTGCTTTGAGCCCCGAATCGCTACGCTGTCACAAAAGATGTAAACGTAAACATCATACTGTAAAGCATAATTCTGAAAATTCGTAAGCACACGCAGAAGTGCACCAGAACTGTAGCTGAGGTCAAACCTCAACTATGAGCTGAGAGTTTCTGGCATAGAAAAGAGAAAGTGCAGTGTGGCTTTTGGTCTTCATTTCGAGCAGGCCAAGTTCCCCACTATGCCGCTCTCACAGGTCGACTTCATCAATTATCCGTCCCCGAAAGAATCGAAGACGACGCGTAAGCGAGAGAAGGCTGGCGGCAACCCGATACTGAGTGGACTCCTGCTCGCTATCTTGTCAAGAGTGCTCGCAGCATCGACGTTTGTACAGAAGCTTCTCTGGCGGCTCAATGGATTCGACAAGATCAAGGACCTTCCCGAGCTCGAAGGCTATACCGCTCGCTTCGATCCCACCGTGATACCAGCCACTGCCGATAGCAGCGAGCCTCTATCCCTGCTGGAGCTACCGAGGCCCCCAAAGCGAAGGAGTGAGAAGGCATACTATACCACCGCAGACTATCACGACGCCTACAAGTCTGGCGCCCTGACGCCGGTAGATGTGGCCGAATACCTCCTGCCTTTGATTGATAGACAAGGAAAGATACCCAACAAGTACTCTGTGGCATACCTGGACGTCCAGCCGGCTATTGTCAGAGCAGCGGCTCGAGCTTCGGCGGAAAGATACAGATCTGGGAAGCCATTGAGTGTGCTCGACGGGGTCCCTGTCGCAGTGAAAGATGAAGTCAACCTGGAAGGCCACAAGAAGTCTCTCGGAAGCTCGCTCGACTTCAGGCCCAAGCTGGACGCCACAGATTGGTGTGTTCGTAAATGGGAAGAAGCTGGGGCTGTTGTCATTGGCAAGACAAATATGCATGAGCTAGGCCTCGATACCACGAATAACAACCCGACCTGGGGTACCCCTTTGAATCCGCACAACGAGGACTACTATACAGGTGGCAGTTCTGGAGGCTCAGCCTGCACCGCCGCTCAGGGTATATGCCCCGTCGTCCTCGGTGTCGACGGTGGAGGTTCCATTAGAATCCCTTCTTCTTTCTGTGGTCTGTATGGCCTGAAGACATCCCAGAACCGTGTGTCGGTCTATCCAGCAGTACCCGGTGCGAACACTGTAGCTGTATATGGTCCCATGGCTCCCAGCATCGATGACCTAGCTCTAGCCTATCGCATTATGGCACAACCTTGCCCACAGGACCCCCTAAACAAGGCATGGCCCAGCACGACGACTCGTAGTGTCGTCCAAGTGACGGGCGAAGGTAAGCGGTATCTAGGGGTCGACCGTGAATGGATTGATCGCTCTGATCCCGCCGTCCTCAATATGTTTTATGCTGCTGTACAGTATTACAGACAGGCTCACGGCTATGAGGTCGTTGACATTCGGATTCCTTTGCAGGCTGAGAACCAGAAAGCCTTCTCGCTGACTATCCTGACCGAGGCTATGACTGTACTCAGCATGGACAAGGTAAAGCAGTTGCAACATCCAAACCAAATCTTGCTCAATGTTTCCGGTATACATGCCACTGCACAAGATCTCCTTGCTTCGAACCGGCTGAGGGAAAGGGCTATGAGGCATCTGGCGTGGCTGTGGAAGCAGTACCCGGGTCTGCTAGTATTAACACCCACAACGCCCTTTGCTGGCTGGAAGATTCGAAAGTCAAGTGACATTACAGACGGTCACGGTGCGAGTAATGCTGATATGACATTGCGGTCTATGGAGTATACGTCCTTCAGTAACTGGTCAGGTACGCCTGCAATCACTTGTCCCGTGGGTTATGCTGAAGGCAATGTGCCTGTCGGTATTATGGTATGACTATGCTCTTTCATGCTCATTTCGATTCGCTAACGCCTGCAGGCACTGGGAGAATGGGGTTCTGAGGAGCAACTGATTCAGTTCGGCCAGAGACACGAAAGTTTCCTCGGTGAGGATGGTGTACGAAGACCCACCAAGGCGGAGAACTGGGTAGACGTGTTGTCACAGGCAACGAAACAGTGACAAGGGTCAACACCGGGATCTTTCTGCTACAATGCTAACGTTGGTGGCCACGGCTGCGACTGCGAACGCACCTTCCCTCTGCCTCGTCCTTGCCTCATACGCCACGAACGAAATTACGACTTCCGTAGCAACCTCGATACACGACCTACGCTCATCAGACGAGAGCCCTAGCTCGTTCGGTATGGCTCGTGTTACATCAGGGCCACAATACCGTCTACAAAGCGCGCCACCGATCAAGCAAGCGACATCGAGGCTCCAATGGTACTTGACCCCCAGGTCCCCCTTTCTATTCTGCCAGGCCTGTCGCTTTCCCAACCCCAATCATTTCTCCCAACTATCACTCTTGCACACTTCCCTTCGGTTCCTCAATTTCTGGCAGACATACTCGGGGCCCCAGGCTCACACTACGATAGCTTGACACTTATTCATACAGTACTCATGCACGCTACACATGATTCTATCATCCATGTTGTCGCCATCACTGCGTGACCTCATTTTCAACCAATGGCACCACCTCCCACCCTTATCTCCGCCCATGATCACCATCTACTCCTTTCCTCACCTCTCTTCCTCACCGCCCTTCCTCGCCTCCCTTCCTCGCCTCCCTCCCACGTCACCTCCCTCCCACGTCAGCTTCCTTCCCTTATAGTCCTCAGCATGACCTTAAAATGTCGATCTAGACTCACATCCGCCTCCCCACGCCCTTCTCTCTGCCCGCCTAGACATTGGGCTGCCCATTGCGCCGGTCAACGCCAACATTGGCGTCAACGTCAACTCACCAACACCAACCAAGCCCGTACCGAACTAGTCAGAAAAAGGTCGCTCTCACTGGGGGCCCCCAGAATAAACAGATGCCAACAGGCCTGGCTTGCCTGTCTGTGGAGAAGATGTCGGCTATCGTCAGGTAGCATCCAGGAGCACCGCCCAAGAAGCGCCAACCAAACCATACCTACAGTACCTGCCGCCTCCCGAGACAATAAGTCCGAGGAATTGGTGAGGAAGTACTCGGTTGTTGGGCATCGTGGCTGTAGGTTGAGTGGTGTGGCATGTGTTGACTCTTTTCCTCGGTACTCTGTTTGGAGTCGTAGGCCCCCTGGTCCTGTGCATATCTCCTGTTTTGAGCTTTGAGAAAGTGGAATATACCGACCCTCTCATACATGCCTTCGTTGTCTTCGCGGAGGACAAGCCCGACTGGGATGCCACGGTGACTGAATGCTCGGAGGAGGATGACGTCTAAGTTATCGGCTCGGCTCCGCCCTGGTCAGGTGGGATAGCGAATTCCGGTTCCAGTGCATCTGGATAGATTCGTGCAGGAAGTAGATCTTCAGTGGTGTAGTGGCCGTTCCGAGTTGTGTGGTTGCCCACTGCTATTGGGTGGGATAGAGCGATCCAGGCTGGGCGATCGGAAGGATGAACGGCAAGGGAATCGTAGTCTTCTCCCCGGTTCGCTTTGTCATCCTTGAGCCATCGTGCTTTTCTGGTGCTACCTTTCACCACCAGACTAGCAGACTCCAAGCCCCCGTACGGGGCAGCATCATACTCGAGATCACTTCATGTCCTAGATAGCCCATTTTGATCTGAGCTCCGTCCTCATGTAGTTCTTTTGCGTCGAAAAAATGGACTGGACCGTTAATTCCTAGCGAAGACCACGAGGGGCCTTGATATGCTGCTCGGGTCTTTCTAGGACGTGGCAGTCGCACGTCTCGGTCACGCATAGACTACATCAAGCTCCATGGTAGCCTCGCAAGCCATAGGCCAGCAACGTATGCATCCTCCGTAATGCGGCCAAATCGTTCTGCCACGCCAGCGATTGCAAATAATCGGTCTCGTGGGTGAGTGACTTCTCGTTCGGTGTAAGCTCGGATAATATTGTACCACAGAAAGGCGAAGCCCTCAGCGCCGATATGCTTCGCGGTAACAAGTCCTGACCAAATTTGATGTTCCACTTGGAAGAGTAGTCTGCGGAAAGCATCGATAGCTGCCCAATCTTGTGCGTGCTTTACAGGTCCTCCATCACGATAGTCAACTTCACCATTGCTGTGACAGCAGGAGAAACACGTTGTGGTGCCGTCGATGTCAAGAATTCTGTTAGACATCATGCGTTCTTGGAGACCCCAGGCTCGAGTCTCTAAGCGATTATCTTGTGAGCATGCTGATAGCTGGGAAAGCACAACAGACCCTATCTCGCCTGTACTGGGTAGCCTGTACGGAAGACGGAAGACAGGGTGTTGGCCCGTGTACGGTGTCCGAGGATGGAGCAGGCCTTCATCGGCGTATCAGGCACGAGAAGCGCATATAGTAAGGAGAGAGTTCGCGTAGATGGACGACATTTTTGAGATCTCCACAGCTTTGTCCTGTTCATCATCCTGGATGATGCAGAGAGCATCGACGCAGAGATACGCAATACCCAGCTTCCACGCAATGATGATGGCATCTTGTATTGTCCTCGGAAGCAAGGAGCAGGGCAGGAAGTCAAACCGCTGCTTGACGTTAGCAGAGGTGGTGTGGCCCTTCAGAGCAGAGCCCCAGTAATAGGAGAGCGTACAATATCTAATATTGTGGATATCGGGTTGCTCGAGCTTCAACGCCCACCCGCCATTGTTCTGAGAGATATGGAGTAGTCGACTCGGCAGGCGATATTGAGAAAGCGCGCGACAGGGTGAAACATCCTCGTGACTGCATAGGCACTCACCGAGCCAGCTTCGTACCAGGTGAATGGTGTCGTCAGAGCCTGGGTCAGTCTTCACCGGGCGATTCGTTACGAACTCGCTTGCGGGATTGTCTATAGCTTGTTAGTGGGCTGGGGCGATGCGAACGAAAGAAGCAATGGGACGAGTAGACGTTACAGATATTCGCAGGGGTACAGCTTTGGCTTACCTACCCTCTTCAGTTAATAGGTTCTGGTACGCGAGCGGTGCTGATCTATCGTTCTGATTTTGGTTTTCCATTTTGTCCACGGTCTCTTCGCATCAACCACACCAAGCTCTCCCAGGCCTTCGAGATCGAATTAATGTGTAGAGCTTCTCATGTAACCATATGCGAATACATGGTAATCGCCTTCCTCTTCCTCCTCCTTGGTAGGCTCCTCCAGCTGGCTGAGGAGGGTGGAGAATAGCTCGCAGCCGGCTGCCGCGCCTTCGCGGACCTCTATTAGTGTGCAAGGAAAACGGATGGTTTTCGGATAAACGAGGTCGCCGCTTGTGTCGAATTTGATTGGGTCAGAAACGTCAATGACCAATTTCTGGCAATGGGAGCAGGAGTGCGGCTGGGGCAGACTGGGCATGGATTGAGTGAACTCTGGCAGATGTTCCTGCAGTCGCTTTGCCCACACATCAGGCGGGGACCTTTCACTGCCAAGCTCGAGACCGCGCGCGATAGCACGTCTGTATGCTTTCAATTGTGCTTGTGCTTCTTCAGGCGTTATCTTCGAAAGCAACGCTTCCTGCCCGGCATACTTGGTCGTCATCTGGACGTTCACGGTGATAAAACGAAGGTATCAAGAAGGTTCGATACTGTGAATGCATGGTAAAAGCGACCAACATTACCACGATTGTTGTATTCAGCTTAAGGACTTTTGCAAGCTCCTTTCGAGGCAGTGCTGAGCCTGTACATGTTTCAAGTTGTCAAAGTTGGCCCCGCCCGCCTTCTACATACCTTTATACCAGTCTAAAGTTAGTCACCGAAGCCATATCAACTAGGTCCAGATGGTGCTTAAGTGCATTGACAATTTGGCGGACTACTTCTCAAGCAATGTAAGTTCCTGAGTACTAATCCTACCCGAAGCGAGTTGAGTACTGCGGTCGGTTAATACCACGGCGCGACAAAACTCTAAGATCCGATAATTATAGTGCTTCCCTCACCAATAATTTGCACCTGCCTTCTTACCCTAAACTTACTGTGACAACCACGGGCTAATTATTTATGACTTGATCAAAAGACCGCGGCATTGTAATCAGCGTAGTCGAATTACCTGCTGTACGTGATCCGGCTAGCTATTGTCACTAAGATTAGGTATGGGCGCCCGTTGAAAGTGTTAGGTAGGTTTTATCGCGCCGTGGTATTAACCGACTATACCGCGGTCGGTTAATACCACCGCGCGACAAAACAACGAAAACTCCGACCACCTTACTACCTAAGACTTACAACCACTACTACGACCTAATTATTTACAAATGGACTTTAGGAATGTATACAGACGGTCCTAATTATTATACTAATCTTATCTCATCAGATTATTACTGTAATTAAATGCGTGGTAGTGGTTGTAAAAACAGGGTAGTAAGGTGGTCGGAGGTTTTCGTTGTTTTGTCGCGCGGTGGTATTAACCGACCGCGGTAGTTGAGGTGTTTCACATTACAGACACCGGAGCAAGCATGCTCCGTCTAGAAACTCAAGCTTGCCGATCGGTTATAGTGCGCTCGCTGAAAGAACGTGCAAAACCAGCAGCCTTTCCGCAGGATAACTTACTCGTAACTGGTATATACATGATCGCGATGTTTGTAGGATACCGAGTATGATAGTTGTTTGAAGTATCAATGATTTTACGTTGATAAACGACAAGAATAGTGGTAAATTAGGGGTTAATGGTGGAAGGGTGCAGCTGCGGCAACGTTGAGTTTCCGGAGGGAGGCACGTTGCTCCTTCCGATAGATTGACCTGTCCGGACTCGGCTCAGTTTCCCTCCTCCACACTGCAGCTTGCTCAGCTCTCGCCTTCTGACGTTTATCATACCTTCCGCTTCTTCCTGGGGTACAGTGTGGTACAGAACTGTCAAGTGTGCTGCATCAAACTAATTGCATTGCACGCGCTTCTGGGAGCTCTTGCCCGTGCTCAACTTCAATAGGCTCCTCAGTCAGTTGTTGGACTTGAAAGGCCATCCTTGCAAGCCCTCACCAGACCAGATGAAGCAGGGCAGTGCTGTCGTCCCGCTCAGTGTGGCCAGTGCAATGCACATACTTGCCCAACCGGCTTCATCTTTGATCAGCCCGCATAGCAAAGGCCCAGCTATATTGCCCACTGACCAAGCCATAGCGAATAGTGCATAGGCCTGGGCGTACGCGCCCCCGCCATGACTATTTTTCCTCCTATACCTCCGAGGTTCTCTCTTTTCAAGATCATCAACCACATATGAGATCTCCGCCATCAATGGATTCAATGCCATAGTGATACCCGAGCCAACCATAACCAGCAATGCGCACATGAGGACTTTCTGCCGAATGCCGTTGTGCTTGACGTACTGGATTGCTAAAAGTACAGGACATAGACCAAGAAAACCGGTAACCAACACCCAGCGTGGAGATGTTCGATCAACGATTCGCCCGAGGAGTGGTGCAAAGAATGCTGGAATAGTCAGCGGGACGAAGATGAGACCTGCACCCAGTGAGGAATAATCCCAAATTTCCTGTACGTATAGCGAGACTACTGTCTCGAAACCACTGAAGATCATCGCCTGTACACACACTCCGTACAAAGCGACATCCATCCTCATTGATGCCAACAGCGTAACGATAGCTGGCAATCTGTCTCTCCTTTTGGTGCCATCTAATGGCAAGCTCTGGTCGGCCGCCTTGTACGTCGAGATCCGAATTGATTGAATTCCATCCGTGGACGGCGCTGTCTTCACCCCTGACAAATCGATGTCTTGGGAATTTATATCCCTTGTGAGCTCCTGTTCCAAGTCCGACTCCGACTGCCTAGCAACACCTTCTGCTCGAGACACCTTTGTTTTCTCGACCATCACATATCGCAGGAGGCCATCAAGGATAACAAACCCAAGCATCATCCACCACATAGCATGGTATCCAGCTCGATCAAACACCACTCCACCTAACAGAGGTCCTGCAAATGTGCCGACGTTCATGGCGATAGCCACATGGCCCATGTACTCAGCGATATGTTTCACACTCACTGTGTCAAGAATTATTGTCATACCAACAATGTACAGCATGGCGTCAGCGGCACCTTGTCCAACCCTGCTTAGGACCTGAAGCGCCATTGGCGTTGCCAGCCACATGAGTAATGTCGAAGCAAGAAGGATGAGGAGACCAACCATGAACGGTATCCGTCGAGAAGCATGACGATCGGTCCACCACCCTGTTATCGCTACGATATGTCAACATAGTATTCAATTTGCACACTTCCAACCTTACGACATGTGAGGAAGCACGCTACCCCGAAGACCACGATGAGTATGGTGGTCCAATACTGGGCTGCTTGACTGTCAGCTGGATTTCGAGCGAGGATTTTCGTGAGGTCCCTCACCTCTGTCTTCTGCTACTCCGTTTCTGTTCGGCAAGGAGTATGGAAGTACTGGCAGGATGAAAGCGAAAAAGAGCTGGTCCTGCTCACTCACAGTCAGTGCTCAGCTGAGTCGATTCAGCCTTGATTCACATACTACGAAAATGGCGTAGCAAACTACCGCGGTAATGAAAAATGTTGACGAGCGGAAGCCGTTGATTCTCTGCCATATTAACAACATTTCCTCGTGGCTTTCGTTGCGAACCAAGGAAGCGCAGTCGAGAGGTACCAACATCTGAACATAGATGCGTGCAGAAGCAGAAGTCCAGCCTGACTTTGGGCACCGCCAAACAGGAGGGATCGGGCCCTCCCAGCCGTACATCCAACCACATCCGCATGCGGAGACCGACCACTGTCTGTCTAGTCGTATTCGTGAACTAGCTTCAGCCTCAGAGGTGCACTTTCTCTATTTGGATACCGGTGACCGGGGTGTTTGCCAATCATGTGCTAGCTCATAATAACTCCGCAAGGTCGATGGGTCTGGACTATTCGTGTATTTGGGGATCACATCCCAACGCAAACAAATATGGAAGTAGTAACCAGCTTACTACAGCCGCAGTCTCTAGCCGCCAGCACAGAGCGCTGCAGCCCGACTCCACTTGTACAGCTACAGCTCTTCGAGACAATAATATGTGGAATGTCTTGTTTTCATGCAGAGTGCTCTTGTTGGGCCGGGCCAGCCCCGAACACCACCGAGACCGGCATAATCTTACACCACCTAGAGCAGTTGGCGCACTACAAAACAACAGCATAGGGTCAGCTCTCCCTAGTCATCCTGTGTCTCTTCGTGGAGGCCCACACCTCTGCAACATCACAACATATACCGGAGCTTGTCAACTGCCTTGGTCCTCGTTACCAAAAAGTGCCGTTTACCACGTCGAGTTTAACTCTGCAATCCTCGATATACACCATTCTTGTGTGCCATCCATCGAGATCGGGGTCTTGACACCTGATCACCCCAAGCAGTGTGACGTTGAGTTCGCTGATACTGTCCGGGTCGTCTGGATCGCGAGTTGAATGCGAGCGATGAGCTCACCTGGTTCTACCCACCGACAAAATGGTCATGTGCTCGACCTTCCAGATCTCAGTGCGGTGAGACGAGAAATGCCTTAGCTTACAAGTTGGCGCAGCAAGTCTGCCCTTACCAGTCCTCGACAGCTACTTTGCGAACAAGCATGCCAAGGACTTGCTGTTGCCAAGACAAGACAACTGCACCGCAAGCGGCCTGCAGGAGAGCACAGCGCAAGGCTTGAGCCACGCAAAAGTACAGGTCTGTTGTGCTATCGTCGCGACAACATCAGTCTACATGTGACCAGGAACGCTGCTCTGAACCGAACCAAACCATATCTGATGTCAACCTGTCTGTAAGCCGTGTTGAAACGACTACATGCGGCAGCAGCAGCAATGATGAAGTATATCCTCAAACAACTCAATATACGGCAGAATATGCCCGACGCCCACTGAACAAAAGGACATTACTCGTTGACACACCTTGAGCAGCGCCCGAATTGTGTCAAAAGCCTGGAATTGAGACACTATCCTCTACCTGCGGGAGCGTCCACCTCTGGCTATCGGGTAATACTGTCTAGCGATTCACGATCACCTCACACTAGACGCCACTACCGCGTAGTCAAAGACGCCCCTTGCACTCATCCCCGTGAATGGTATCAGAGTTGGGGAGAGGAAAGGTCTGCGGCAGTGAAGGCCTGGAGGTACGTCTGAGCGTTGGCCCGGACAGTCGTCGCGGCTACGTATCGATACGTCCGCCTGGATGGTATAAAGCAACTCAACTCAGCACCAGCGGAAAGCACAATGCACCCATCCCTGCATCAATTCGTCGTCGAACGGGCTGCGAAGATATATGACCTGAAGGTAGGTTCGAGGGTCATCATGAACACGGCAAACGTATTATCTGCGGCGGCCAGAATTCAAGAGCCCTACCTTGAAGGTCTCTTCCACGGCTCTAGGCGGGATGCTAGTGCTGTGAAGAAGAATTTGCTAGACCCGTATAGATTATCGAAAATGCCATGTACACAGACCATGAATTAAGCCTTGACATGTTTGACCCCTGACGAGAGGCCAATGCCCGTTACACAACGTGTAAACATGTCCTCAAAATCGCGTCGGCAACTTGAATATGGGCGCCTTGCTCAGATCGCTCTCATCCCACACCAGATTCCCCTCCTCATCTATCTCTGCGTCTTCATCTGTAGTCTCAAGCTCAGCCCGTTCTTTATTCCTGGTCTTGAACTCCTCGCTCGCACCCGCACTGTCCCGCGCCAGCCATACAAGCGGCGCTTTACTGGTCACAGCAGGATTCTGGTATGCGTTCGCGATCTGGCTGTCTGTGTAACTCGGCACGGTCGTAAGGGTGCTATCACGTAGATTAAGGTCGCTGTCTGATTGTGGGAGGAGGTATGGTCTGAAACTCTCAATCGAGGGGAGGATGTTGTATGATTCTAGGAAGATCTTCAATGGGTCGAGGATGTAGACTGGGAGGGACTCGGTGAGACTGCGGTGGTGGTGGCGGGACGCGTGACGGGTGTCGCGGGATTGAGATGAAGAAAGTAAGGGTTCTTCTGCGTCTGCTTCGTCGTTGTCGTTGTTGTTCGCTTCCACGCCGCCGTTTTCACTATTCTCTGCTTCTGCGTCTAGGAGGACGTCAAGTGGAACGTATTGCTCAAGAGGACCCAAGAACCTGTTCACGGTGATGTGGTGCACGATCGTGAGGATAAAGAAGATCGTCATCAGAATGCTCGGACCTTGCGCGTGGCGTGCACTGAAGAGACCAATAAGGCACAGCTCGGAGACGTAGACACCGGCCAGCATTTGCTGCATCGCTCGTCCGTGACATTCCCCTTTCATCTCGAGTTTCGCGCTGTTAGAATATAGTAGAAGGTAGCGGTATGTAGCGTAGAATAACGTGAAGCCCACAAGCGCAAACCCGAGGACCAATGGCGCGATGCAGCTGTACACTATTGCGATGACAGCCATGTTCGTGAACTTGGGATAGTTGCTTCCGTAGAAGAGACCCTTCATCTTGATCTCAAGGTCGTATTTCTGGCGAGGCGTCTTTGCAATGCGTTTGAAGAAGAGATATTGCAAAACGTCAGAGTACTTGACCACTTGGTCCGCCGCTTTGCTTAGACCCTGGAGTGTGAAGTACGTGAGGTAGAAATTGGAAGACTTGGGCAGGTTCTCTGCCAGAAGACTTGGGATGTTGCCTGGCTGTTCAGTGACTTGCTTGATAATGGTGGCAGCGCCTGAGGAGAGTGTGGTGACAAGAAAGACTTGCAGGAACTGGAAGATAAAGTACCATTTTTGTACCATGTTCTCTGCACTTTGCGCAGTAGGTTCGCCGGAAAGCTCAGCGATGTCCCGGAACCAGAAGGGCACGTAAGATGTTATGAAGCTGAGGGCGAAGGGTGGGAGATAACCTTGAACCAGACCGATTATCGATGGCGGAAGTTTATTGATCCAGGACAGCCATTGGTAGTTGTCGGCTAGATATTTGATGTTGCTTATGGTACCGACTATGCCGACTGGGATAGCCCAAAGGATTGTAATGGCGATGATAAGGGCTATGCCCGTGTAGCTTTTACCGATGCGGACAGATGGTTGCATAGACAGGTTTTTCCATTTGATATTGGAGGGTGGAACGCCAATGAACCGTGGTTGAAGAGCCAGGGGATGATGATGGTTGATCTGTTGGTAGGCTTGATGAGCATGAAGCTGTGAATCGAATTCGACGAAGATAGCCGAGGCCGGGCGAGCGCCATCAGACTTGTATTCCTCCCGGAGGTCCGTAATTTGTTTGTTCAAATTAGGGATGGTCTTGAGAATATGGTCGATGCTATCCAACTTCTGTCCGACGAGTGGTGGACTTCGATGCGAAGGACGATTCTGAGGATAGTCAAGTGAGGCACCACCACGTTCGAGAGAGCTTCCGTTTGCAATACCGTTCTCGTTCCTCTTTTGTTGCTGTTTCACGACGTTTCTGGCTGCCGCGACCTCTGCTGACTCAAGATCGTATACTTTCTGCGACCGCTCATCTACTAGCTTTTTGAGGTCATCCAAGAAATAGACTTGCCAGCATCGTGTAACATGGTCTCCAAACAGTCGTCGGATACTTTCTTCCTGTGGAGCATTTAAGAAGAGCACGACTCTTGAAGAAAGTCTGAGCGCGTTAGGCTTTGCTGTAATATATGCCTGTCGCATATTGATGAGGAAGATTCTTTCTCGATTGACTATCAGCATGATGAAAGACAGAAAGACAATTGCGACGATAGCATGACCCCAGCAATAGGTCGAATTCGCGACGTTGCCGAATGCAATTCTATCGAGCTCTTGTCCTGCTCCACCTCCAGTTGCATTGAGTGGAAACAAGATGGGCCACGTCAGTGCACATCCGACAGCAGCGATAATGATGAGCATTCTGAAGAACCGCAAGAAGAGGAATGCATCGAACGAATGATAGCGAAGGACGAATTTGTCGTCGAGGCGGCGATAATCCTCAAACCATTTTGCTCCTGATTTCGAGGTCGACGGTGTACGGTCCTTCTCGGGAATAATCTGAGAGTACGTTCGTGGTGCATATTGACTTCTATATTTACCTCTGATAGCAATGAAAGCGATGATGTAGGCGCTTGCTATGATAGCTGCCGGTATAATAGCACCAGCGATGGTCTGGAATGAGACGGGTTCCGAGCTCTAGCATTGTTATTAGTCGATGTATAGACAGGCTTGGTGAAAGCGCCGAACTTACCCTTGCCATCGCGCTCACAGCCCGATCACGAGCAGCGACGAGAAATCTTTGAGACATTATCGAGGATAATGTGCTATCGCCGTCAGCTTGTTGTGCATTTTTTCGCACTGTAGGTACTTCACGAAGATAGACGCGCCAAACAAACCGTGCTTCGAGCATAGGAGGTCGTGCTGCCTGTTGCCTGTGGCGTCACATAACTAAAGTTGGAAGTGTGTTTGTCGCACGATTGGCTGTTCGTGTCACTGACGTCAGATTGGAGCTTCGCTTCCAAGGCAGCCACAATCGACAAGCCACCCCTGGCTCTTGAAGTTTCAGATTGCTTTGCGCTACTTGGATTTCAGTCGTCACTTTTGCTCAAAGAACCTCTTGCACAGCAGCTCAGTGCTCTGGAAGCCTTCAACAAATTTCTACGGTCACATACTGGGAGCACGGTCCCAGGGCCAGCCTTCGAATATATAATCGCTTATGAGGCCCGGAGACGAAAAGTCGCTGCTGTGAGATAACACATGTGACATGGTAACTTGTAGAGCCCAGTTCAAAGTCCGGTTTCTCCATTTCTAGCAACTTGACACAGAGTCCTTCTAGTGTTCCTGCTATCCCTCCTTCCGATGACAAGATGACAAGCTCCTTGAACCGGGTCGATGTGATGCTCGACGTGGGCGTACGATGAAAGTGATCCTCGATTATCCGTCAGACTCAACATAATCCCCTCCCGCAACATTATCCAACCCGTGAGACGCTACCCAGGCCTCTCTTTCTTCCATGGTACGAAAGATATGAACAGGGGAATGGCGGCGTTTGTGCTCTGCCTTGCTGCAATAGGTCTCGTGGTTGATCTCGCAAGTATTGGATAAGCGCACACTTTTATGCTTGTCGCAGCACTCGTTGTTACGGAGGTTACGTTTCTTTACCGCACCGTCCTGTCGCCAGGATGGCTTTCGTTGTCGCATCTGAAGACATACATAGCACGTGATGTTTGAGTTTGCGGCGTTTGCCTTCAATCGCATGAAGCGCGAGGTTTCTTGTATCGGAGCCATCACAAAGGTGTTGAACAATACGACACCTGGGTTGCTGTATCTGTATGTTATTGCTATGTCTGGCCTCGAGAGAACGACAGATGTGGCAACCCACGAAGACATACTGGCAGAATACCTTATAACCAATCTACACAATGTAAAATGAGGGGTTGTTGTACTTGCATCTCAGGTTACACAAATACAAAGACCCGAGCTGTAGTGCAAGGGTCACAAATTGGTCCGATGCTTGCTCGACCACGGACACCCTAAGAAGAAGAAAGCTAACCAGAACTCTTCGAGCCTGCAGCATGCCGCACTACCATCCTCGTATCTAGCAAGCCGACACATCAGCATCGTCGAAAATGCAAGCATCACTCGGACCCGACGAGATCTGCTTAGGTTCTTTGCCACTATCGTTCCCCTCGAACTCGGTGCAAATACTCTTGACGCTCTTGAAGCAAGAGTTACTGAAAGTGGCCGTGTCGCCAAAGTTCGAATTGATGCCTGCACCAACCTTGCCAGACTGGGCCAAAATGCCATCGAAAGACGACGTTCGCTGGTGTTGCGTCTTGCAGTTCCCGCACGAGCGGTAGAGCTTGCCAAAGTCGCTGACGAAGAAGTCGGACACAGCCAGTGTTCCGCCGCCGTTGTGTTGTAGGACTTTGTCTTCTGCGCCCTTTGCACCGCCGCCGATGACGCGCGAGGTGCCGGACGCTTGCTTGATGGTGAGTGCATCTGGACGTGTTAGCTGGCAGTGACGGTGCTGGGACAGCGAACGTACCTTCGCAGACGGATTCCCACCAGACGTTCTCGATGGTGCATGCACCCATGCAGTGGATGCCCTCGATTTGGTTAGGACCAATGATCACATTCTTGAGTGTACCACCCTCCTGAACCTGAAAAACGGCGTCCGAGTCACCGCCTTCATCCTGCCCAGTGCACGAAACTAAAGACATCAGAGCCAGGTCATTGGATCACTATTGCATTACTAACCACCGCGGTCGAAACGAAACATCTTGCCATCGAAAGTGCCGGTGACGCTCATCGGCTTGCTGAGAGCGCTGTAGCCCGCAGCTGCTGGGAAGGTGCTGCTGGCTTGCCTCTTGGTGATTTGAGTCGCTCCAAGAAACTCTGAGGGGACTCGGAAGGCGGACACGGTTGAGGCCAGGCCTAGCAAGGCCATCGGAATGATGGACGAAAGCATGTTGGGTGGATGTCCTTTGGTGTTTATAGAGTGGTTGGGCTTTGGTTGTAGTACTTTAGCGAATGGAAGACTGCCGGCAGTCGGTGTGAGTGAAATGAATGTGAAGAGGAGATTTGAACGAGTGTGCTGGAGGTTCGAGCATTTTGACGGTTGCGGTATCAGTGTTTTATATGACTATTCTTCAAATTCCACTACCTGCGCAAGTTTCACCAGTTGAGCGCTACATGGCAGGACGAGTCGGTTGTGTTTGAGAAGTACACCACCGATTGATTGATTGATCGACGCCACGTTCGGTGGAAGCATGAGGACCTCGGAGGGAAGCATCTCCAGCATGCTTATGCACATAACATCCGAAGCACGGCGGGGGCATCCGCGGCCAAGTCACAAGAATATGTGAATGGTGTTTCACGCGTAGTCTCGGTTGTCAAGGTGTGTTGCTCGCTTAGATATTCAATCTTCGAAGCAGGCCGAAGACCCTTGCTATCAGGTCTTGGCAGGCACACTCTCTGAAACGTCGTGTCTTGTTCCCACATGGATTGGTATGTCGCGTATAATAAATGCCTGACTCTAAGGTGCGAGCATCGTGTTGATATGTGGTACTTGAGGCACTCCACCGCAACTTCGAACCAAGCGTCGCTCTTCAACAGCGGGCCGCTGGGAGTGTCATCCGTGTTGAGCGAACAAGGCCAGGTGCCGCATTCTCATTCTGAACTTGATCTTGATGATGCGCTTCGCCTTGCCACATGCAACTGCATGCCACGAAGCACACCACGCTGTTACTGGAGAGTAGTCTTTGCCACTCCGATGTGTCGAGAAAGAACAGCTCACAGAGACAAGACCATCTAACCACCTATTAATGGCCTGATAGGCATGTCTTCTACGAATATCTACCCCGTACTATGAGTCCTTGCTCTTGCTCTCTGCATCAGTGTCGCTTATCACTGCCCAGTATCAGCCATTCCGCTGGTCCCCGACCAGTCAACCATCCCGATGCTATCGAACTTGAACCTGCCTCTGATCGTGGAATAGGATCGTTGTCTGACGAATTTGGCTGGGTGTCTGTGCAGAAAAGCCTCTGGAGGCTGTAGGCGAGTCCGTCTTCTTCATCGGTCTCGCTACGGAAGCCAAGCGGGCGGTAATTCGGCCAGTGTGTGGCCATAAGATCGTCAGGACTGCCATTGTCCGATTCTTCAGAAGATTCCTAACCTCCTGTAGCTGCCGCAAAGTCAAAGTACTCAGTACCACAAACAGCGTTGTCTTCCTCGAGAAAATCATCGTCCTCGTGATCCGCAGGCTGATAAATGTCCTCGGCGTCCTCCTCAGCATCTTGGTAACCTTCTGTGTCTTGTGCCTGTGTGCCGGATGATCCTGCACCATGGGCAGCGGTAAGACCGGTTGCGTTCGTCATGTTGTACAGATCGAGAGCATTGCGGGTGTCGACGTGGGTGTTCAAGCTCCCTGATTGACCATTGCTGGTGTGTCCACCTTGCTCCTCAATCGGAAGAGCGACAGCCGCCTGCTGCTCTGGATCCCGAAACACTTCACCACTAAAACGTCCTGTACCGCCTACGAACCAGCCATCTTCGACTGCTTCCCAGCGCTGCATGTCATCACCCCATCCGAAATTCATACCCCACATGCGCTCCAGAATTCTCTTCTCCACTGGATGAACACATTGGGTCAAGAAGCCTGTCAACGTGGTGGGATTGCCTCCCTCAGCGTGTGACGCGTTCTCGCCTCTGACGTGCCCCTGTCTGCCAGCAAGCATGATGAATCGCGATGACGCAAGAGGAGTAGCTTGTGACTCCTGTTGTTGTACTCTTTCCGGTCTCGACACAGACACTCCGGGGGACCATGAAGTGGCGACGGAAGAAGTCCTACGTCGACGCAAGCGGACTAAGCCGTCCGCGTGATCATCATCGGCAGGCCGAGGAGGAGCATCGTGAGGGATGGTCTCCGTGAACTTGCACGAGCGGACCTTGAGACCTTCGTCCATGGCCAACCATGAGCTATTTTGAAACACTAGTTCGTTCTGGTTGAAGTCATTGCTAGGGATGCCCAAGATTCTGACGTACCCGCAGGAGTTCAAAGTGATTTGTCGGATGTTGCCCCTGAACTGCTTTTCGGGCCGTGGGTTCTCTTTCCCGGTGATCATGCCCGCATCGTACTTCTTGTCTAAAATAGTAGAGCCAGGCGTGATCTTGTCCAGAGTACTAACCCAGCTTGCGTTGGCTGGCATTGGTTCATTCAGCCAAGCGGACGGTGTATGCTGGCATTTTAGACCATGCTCAATCGTTCGCAATGGGCCGTCAGCACGCGTCGAGTTAATCTGTGCCGTCAAACTGACCGAGGAGAGAACTAGACTGTGTAGACTGGTGTCACGAGATTTACGCATGAACGTTTCAAGCATATTGGGACTAAACCAACAATTCTCGAAAGTCAGCGTCCGAATGTGAGGGAAGGTGAACAAGGTGTTCCCGTTGGGCTTCGCCATAGATGGATTTTGAGCAACAAGCCAGTCTCGAGGGTTTGACGTGATCGGCGCCGGAAGAACGTGCTGATTCCGTCCGAACATACCTGTTTGGTGCTCGCCACCTCCGAGATAGCCAATATGGAGACTGTTGAGGTTCTCAAGTCGTACTACGAAGTCCCTAAGAAGCTCAGCAAACTTGTATGCGGCATTGACTGGTTCCGTAGCCATGGTGGTCTGAAAGTATTTGTCGCCGGGAATATGCTCGACTCGCCAATCAGGTTTTATGAGGATTGTGACCTTCCTTAGTCCAGGCAGAGCTGCCCAAAATGCTTTCTGTGACAACGCTGGCAGGAGTCCTGAAGAGAGCTTGGCAATGTGCAAGGAATGCACGTTCTTGAGAACGGATGAATTGACTCGGACAGCATCGGTGTATGCGGATAAGAATGTGCGCTGAATCCAGGATGTTTCCATGAGCCATTGAGCCTGTGCTTCTGTAAGAGAACCGGGTAGCAAGGGAAACTCTGCAGGAGGTGCCACACGAGACTGCACGTAGCTTCTGTCGCCCCTAGTTTCGGCAGACAGGTTGAACCCATTGAATATGATAGGCCACTGAGGCAGAATGCCCTCTCGCTTCTGCTCAACGCTCTTGCTTTGTGTATCTAACGAAGGCAGATGAGATCTTACAAGACTCATGACTGATGCAAACCTCTGTTGGAACAAATGATGGTTTGCGTTCTGTGCGGGAGGCATGGCACTCATTTGCTGGGTGAGTTGGTTGATCTGTTGCGCCAGTGGGTGTGCTGCATTACCTGCGGCTGCACTTTGTACTTGTGCACCAGCGCTACTTACGGCTAGTCCTCCGATGTGAATATCTCTGGTGTAGTCAGGTTGTGCTTTCTCCTGGCGATAGCTGTCGTAGTCACGAATGATTGTTCGCCCTAGCGTGTCTAGCTCTTCTCTAACCTTGCTTGAGTCACTATCAAGGTACTTGATGTTCTCGTTGATCGTGTTCATCTGTGCCCACATCAAGAGCTGTTTCATGCCATCCTCGTAGCCACGGTCAACGGCGCTAAAGGCTTTGCCAAATATCCTGTCGCCACCGGTGGTACCATGTCGATAGAGCGCAAGATCGGACGTATCTGGGCCTTCGAGCCACCCATGCCCACTGTCGACAGATAACGCAAGCTCGCTGCATTTGCCCAGGTTGCTCATTGCCCGTGTCAAAAGCCTTCTTTCGTCGTCCAGGAGCTTATCCATGTCTTTGAGCGCTGGAAAGTATGGATAGTCAGTGATCGGCCACTTGTATCTACCAAACCATGCATCGACAGTTTTTTCAGTGTTCTTGAAAGGGGCGTGCATCAAGCCATGTAAATCAAAATCGAAAGTGATGCCAAACTTGTTCATCGTGGGACCATGCTTTTCGATCATGGAGTCACCTGCACTCAAATCAAGTTTGCCGTCTTTGTCATATGACGGGTTGACGCTGAACAAAGATGGGCCAAACTTCGCGACTACGCTTCGAAAAACGTACGGTTCGAGTCCCTGCGCAAGAATTTTGCATACAAGTCGGAGAGAGCGGACTTCGGCCGACGAGAGGTATTGCAAGACGCCGGCTTCCCAAAACTCCGATGGTAGCGACGTCTTCGGATGTGTGGGTGGGCAAAATGGTGGTTGTTGGGGATTGGATGAATTTGAAGGTCGAGAAAACTTCCTTGGATAGTCTCCGAGATGATTTGGGGCATGTAAGAAGTTCTCTCGCTGAGGATCGAGCTGAGCATTGGTGAATGGTCCAGATTGCCGTGAGTCGTTCTTAGTAGCAACGAGCTTGCCACGACCGTCGAAGCCATGTGCTTGCCAGATCTTGCACCGATTAATCTCAGCCTGCCGGACATCAGATGGCATTTGTTCAGGCACAATTTGTCCGTAGTCGAACTGTATTGGGCGCTGTGCAAGGCTGCCTGGCTGGTGGTTCCTTGGAAAGGACTTGCTTCCGGCGATCGAGGCCAAGATGACATGTTGCTCTTCCAGTTGCTGCGCGGACATGTCCTCTATCGTCTCGGCTCTGTTTTCTACCTCTTTGCAATCACCTTCGTCAGTGACCATTTTGTCGACTGCCGGAACTTGTTGAGAAAGGTTGTACCCAGGGATAGAGACTTGAGGATCAGTAAGCTGTTCCAACACAAGTGGTTCTGCTCGCAAAGGTCCAGCACTAGCATTGTAGTCGATGTTAGGCCCAGCGGGCAGGTGCGAAGAGGCGCCGTTGAGTAGATCAAGAGGAAGCAGTTCCTGTGACATGGCGAGAGATCGCCGGCGGTAAGCCGATTCTTCGCTAGGGTTGTGGTCGAGGTGAATAGTGGTAGGTGTCTTCCTACGCCGATGTGAGTCACCGTTCGACTGACTGCCAGAGTTCAAGGATTTGCCTCTTGATCTATGGGATATGCGTGAGGACGAAGCGTGATTCTCGAAGCTCGTAGAACGAGCCAATAGGTCGTCGGACTCGGGAACAGCTTCTGTATTTGTCGTACCACATAAGTTAGTATCAGCGTCCGGGCCCTGGTCTGTCGTCGTTTCCTCGAGCATATCAATATCCCCATCCAGACTTTCTTTTGACAATACCCCCTGGTCAGCTACCGCCTTCTTGGCTGCCGATGTCCGAGATGACCTCCTCAAGGCCGGGCCAGAATTACTCTTGTGGTTAGCAGTGTGTATAGGTTTGTCGAAACCCCCCAAGCGAAGAGGTTTGCTCCCTGTGGTCCTGCTCTGGCTACGGTCACCTGCACCGCGCGCGCCTAACCGTCCAGTCACTAATGATTGGAGCGCCGACTCCTTCACACTTCGTGGAGCGGAGAGTACGTCCGGCATGAACGAGCCGTCGTTCTGTGGGATGTCGCGAACAGCAGCTTTTCCCTTATCCGAGCTTGACTTGTGCTGCTGAGCCTTCGTTTTTGAGATCTTGAAGGTCCTCTTGTCATCCTCTTTTGCGAGATAGATATTGGTGTGTGCATTCACCAGATTCAACGCAAACTGGCGAAGCTGCAGATCCTGATCTTGCTGAATGTTGACGACTGCTCTCATGGCGTAGTTCCTCAAGTTTGCAAGCTCGTTCTCGAGGTAGACCTGCATAGTCTGTGGCCCGTAGTTTGTTAAGGCAGGATGCATAGCTGACGCCCTCTTCGTTTGCCATTTCCGATGGCCTAAATAGTCCTCGATATCATGCCGTCCTCCTCGTGTCTTGACGGTCGGTAGCAGCTGCAGGTCGTGAGTGACTTTCGATGGCTCGCCCCAGGAGTCCTCCTCGGTATAGAGACGTTGACTGGGTCGTCTCCTTGAGCCCATCCTAGCGTGACTTGTCGAAATGTGTCAGAAACACGAATTGAATTATCTGATTAAAAAAATAGCTCTCTGTACATAGGTAGATGGAATCGAAGAGATCTGGGGAGGATGTCAGCGTCACGTTGACCTTGTAGAGTAAGACTCTGGTTGTAGCATCTGTGGTAAAGAAGGAAATGGTGGAGGTTCGTAAACAGACGTCAACAGCGTTTGCGATATTGGGATCAGTAGTGGGGAAGGAAGGTGAAGCTGTCGCTTCAACTGAGGCAGTTACGATTGGTCCTACGATACGCGCACCAGTGGCTCCCTTGACATCCTAGATCCTACAAGCGACACTGCTGGTGTTGATTGATGGCTGTAGTTTCCAGAGCTTCACCAATATAAAAGGCGAATGGTGGTTCCAATAAGCAAGGCGTTTGCTTTGCGATCAAAATTGTTTGGCGCCTGGACGCAGTTTGATGTCAGAGCCTCCAGTCCCGTGGTGATTGGCCTAATCTCGGCGGGGCGTGGCACCTGTGGGCCTTCAGCCCTAGCTGGGCCAAGCTAATTAATGCACGTCACTGAACAGGGTTGGCTTCAGGCGTTCGAGCGCTCCCGCTTTTGAGCCTCACAACCCTGCTTCAAGCGGCGATCATTCTATACCAACTCGTGAAATTATTGTCAACGTGATTACGGATGTACTCATCTGTACACAAAGTGAACCCTCTGTTCATACAACCTCTAGTCAGCTAAGGGATGGCGCCCAAACTGACTTCTGTCTCCTAGTCGAACTCCATGCGCCTGCATGTTCCTTGCAAACGCGAAAACTACCTCCTGGTAGTCGTTCCAGCTCAATTTCCCACTGAAGACCTCCTCCAACCTCAAAGCATCAAAAGCGGCTTGACTGGTACTCGCTGCTGTGTGCGGTCTGAATCCGGCAAGCGCGTCACCAACAATCACCACCTTTCCATTCATAAGTGGTCCCACCTCCTTTTGGTGGTTTGGAGGCTCAAGGTCAGTAATCGCTTGTACGAACGGTTTCTCCGTTTTGAATACCAGCTCTGCAAATTGTGGGGGCAGGTGTGACTTTGCTGTTTGCTTTTGCTGCTCCCAAACAGCTGGTCGCATGACGCCACCTGTGGGTAGGGTGAAGTGGTGTTTCTTGCCTTCTTTGTCGGTCATGAGCTCGTTGTACTCTCCACTGTCAAACGCCACATTGTGGTACCAAACCCAATTAACGAGGCGCTTGCTTCTCTCGAGAGCTCCTTCTGCATTGGGAATTGTGTAGGCGAGGATCTGCGTGTTCGGGTTTGAGCCATGGAAGAAGCTGAATTTCTCTCTAAAGACATCTTCTGCTGCATCGGATAGTGCTGACTCGGGAACTGTGCCTCGAAAAGCGACATAGCCTGCATAAGTCCGCTGAGCTGTTGACTCACCGAGCAGTAGCTTCCGGAGGTGCGATGATGGGCCATCTGCCACAATGAGAAAGTCGCCTTGCAGTGTGCCTTCCTCCTTGCCAGTATCTCCTTGTCGTGCCTGCTTGAAACTGACCTGGACTTGATCACCCAAATCTTTGACCGCGGTCACTGTTCTGCCATACTCATAAGCCGCTTCCCGCTTCTCATAGTCAGCACCCTCTACAGTGTTCATATCAGGTCCTCCTCGAGCGTGCTGCATGCCATCAAAGCATTCTCTTCCTATGTTGTAAAGCACTCCCCAGCTGGTCATTCGCTGGTGACTATTCTGACGATCGACAACATTACCTTTGTGATCGAGATAATAACGCCACTGGCTGAGCACACTGATATCGTCCTTGGTTCGCTTAGACCTCCCATGTCTCTGTACCCATTCAAGAGTCTCACCACCAGCGACCACACCAGCACCTTGATCGTGCAAAAGCGGCACCGGTGACCTTTCAAGAATTGTGACTCTGTGGCCGAGGCGTTTCAGCGGTATGGCGTTCATCAAACCCGCTAACGATCCACCGACCACAATGATGTGCTTTTGCTTGTTCATACTGGAAGGTTCTTTGGCCATGCTAATGATGGTATATTCTTGTGATAACAGACCTTTGAAATTGTTTGGTGAGCGACAGGATACTACCACAAGCCCATGTGTTGCAGTACAATGTTTTTAGGTCTGAAGCTTGTCGAACATTTACCGCCCTATTCACATCATCCACTGCCATAGTCCAGGCCTGCATCGACGGTCAGGAAGGATGGACATTTTTATATCGTCTCACTAAAGCGAAGCTTGCACGTCATAGAAGCACAAGTATCGGCTTACATGTCATAGTACTGCATCTCTGTTGGCATAATTTAGATCGTTATCCTAACAAGAATGTAGTAGCTGAGTGCGCTATATTAGAGAAGCCATATACACCACCAGTACTGCTCCCGGTTAGATAAGGGTAGCAAATGCTTGCACAGAAACGTATGTATCGCACAGCTTGCAGACGTTACTCCCAGCTGTTGTCGTCGAGGTACTAACTACGCCCGGTCAGCATCCACATTCGGGACTAAACTCTTCTCAGAAATATGCTTCGAGACGACGAGCATATGAGCCGAGGTCTGTCGCCGATGGCATCTACGGATAGCACGGACCAGGATCATCTGTAGGGTGTTATTTTCAGAAGGTAGTTCATGCAAGTTGTTCTCCTACCATCTACACCATCGTCAAGCCATAACCGCAAGAATGACTTCTCCAGACATCCAGGCACTTCGGACCCCTGAGTCTCGATTTTCCGACCTTCCCGGCTTCCCTTATGAGCCGAAATACCTACAGTATGGCAACTTGCGCATGGCATATATCGACGAGCACAAGGGCAAGGGGAGTGAGAAGACAGAAACATTTCTTTGTCTTCACGGCCAGCCGACTTGGTCATATCTCTACCGACGCATGATCCCCGTCTTCCTCAACTACACAACCAGCGCGTCTGAGCCTTCCCGGAGGGTGGTTGCACCCGACCTCTTTGGTTTCGGACGAAGCGACAAACCCGCTCGAGATGAAACTTATACATACAATTTCCACCGTGATGCGCTCCTGAACTTGATACGGACGCTCGACCTGACCAACGTCACGCTTGTAGTGCAAGACTGGGGCGGACTTCTGGGCCTCACTCTTCCAGTCGCCGAACCTTCGCGATTCAAGCGTCTCATCGTCATGAACACCAGCATAGCCACAGGGCAGCCGGCGACGAAGGGCTTCAATGATTGGCGAGACTTCAACAACCGGTCGCCTGACATGAAAATTGGTGCATTGATTGGGAGAGGCACGAAACACCTCACTGACGCCGAGAAGGCAGCATACGACGCACCATATCCTAATAAAGACTACAAGGGCGGCGTAAGGCGCTTCCCTAACATGGTCATGACAGATGCTAACATGGAGGGCGTGGATGTGTCGAAGCAAAGTCTAGAGATGTACAAGACAAGCGATCAGTTCAAGGCCAACGACGTCTTCATGGCGGTCGGGATGAAAGATCCCGTACTCGGCCCGCCTGTCATGCGTAATATGTCAAAGATGTGGAAGAATGGCTGCTACTGGATGGAGGTCGCTGAGGGCGGGCACTTTGTACAGGAGTGGGGCGAAGACGTGGCGAAGAAGGCGATTGAAGCGTTTGAGAAGCAGGCCGTGCCTGAGGGTGTCACACGAATTGACTCCAAGAGCTCTAAGCTCTGATCGTACCTACCTCAACGAGCAGCGAAGTTTTGTTTGCATGACCAGCCGTAGCAGCAGCCGACCTGTCACTAGTATTAGAGACCGAGCGCGAGTCCTAAGGCGATCTTGACAATGGCTTGCCGTGCAGAGTGAGATCTGAGTCAACTCCCGAGCATGCGTACTTAAGCTGGACATTTGTAGGGAGCGAACCAACCAGGACTTGAGTCACAGTCGAACCTTGGATCATACCAATGCTTGTACTTTTATTTTGATAAACGGCCTCGCCGTGGACGATTAAAGTGGCCGAAACATCAACCCCTTTTCTTACCAATTCTCATCGAGGCCCCCAGTACTTCGTCAACTCTTACTTCAGTCTCTAGCATCCCTACATCTATCGTTATCGGGCTTTCTAGTAACTCTTCTACTGCTATCACTAGAACTTAGTCATCGGTGCACTATTTTGCGGCTCTCGTTCCACCTGAATATGCTCAGAAGCGGCGCCTCTGGCGCTGATGCTAGTCCTCCTGAGATCCTCTCAGGCGCGGCGGGTTGTTGAGCTCGATATAATTGACCGGACGTGGCCGACCGGGACGTGAGTAGGGACTCTGGGGAGCAACTCCAGAGGCTGGGGCCTACGTAGATTGTAGTGAACCCATATCACCCCATTCAACCTCGCATTCCTCCCTGCGAGCTCCTCGTTCACTACGGCGAGCCGCCCATTCTCGGCCGTGAAGGCCCGAATATCCGACCGAGGCCCGCTATAGGTTGGAAGTTGGACCTCTGGCCGTGCTGCCGTTCGAGGAGGTGGACGACTCGTCTGTATTCTTCGCGGGTGAGGGGTTGAATGAGGGCGTGTAGGATGGGGGTGGTTCTTGGACATCAGCGTCAAGACGACTTCTGTATGTGGACGTATATGTATATGTGTATGTATGTGTGAAGGTGGTGGGCTGCTCGGTCGCACAAGTTGGTGGCTGTAGTCTGGCCGGTTGCGGTTGGCTTGAAGCGAGCACATATCGTTGGCAACGTGATACACCGGGTAGTGAAAGGGGTTTGGTCGTGACATGTTAAGAGGTTAGTGTTGGTAGTCTTATTCTTCGTGATTGCCAGGTTGGATGCCGTGAGTATTGATGGGTAGTTGAGGGAGGTGTGATCTATTCGACTGAGATCACCCTGGTAGTTTTCTAGTATTATTGCTTCATCGAATGAGTAATAAGGCGGTCTGTGATGATCTATGTAGGTCGATTTCTTACAGATCCTCAGTCCGCCCAGTCAGTAGTAATAGTACGGCTAGCGCAATAAATATGTGAGGCTTCTAAATGTGCTCATCTCTCCCCCATCAATTAGGCTCCGGCCTTCAGTAGTTTACGCTGAGGGCTGCCTGGGAGAAACTGGGAGGAACATGACACAGAAGAAAGAAGGCGCTGCAGGTCACCTTAGCAATGCGGTGGCAGCATTCGGCGTGGAAAGAGTGCGAAATGGCTGGATGTGATTGTGGAATATCGTCACGAGCAGGTCATTCTACCTACCTCAGAGGTTCGCTTGAAGCAAGTCCTTTCCTCCTTGCAAATCTTGCTTGGACAGCATTTTGCCCACTCTCATCAACTCGGCTGCCTTAGACATAGCCGGATCCTTCATCATACTCGCGACAGCAACGACTTCGTCGCCCTTGGTGTAGTAAGCCACAAATGAAGGCTGGTCCGGGTTCAGCTCGCCATCCGTAATGACATCGTCGTAGCCATCAGGCGTGTGGCCGCAGTATCGCAGCTGACTGCCCAGCGCAGACCAGAAAATGGGAATAAATGGATGTTGCTCTTGATCTGGCTTAGCAATCCGTTGGCCAACGCTTCGCCCCATGTTCTGCGCCACATTCCAGTGCTCGATTCGTACTGGCTTGCCATTTCCGCCAGGGCCGTGGTAGGGATATGTTGCAATATCCCCAATTGCGTAAACGTCTTTCACGCCCTTGACAGCGAAGTTCTCGTCGACGCTGAAACTACCGTCTTTTTCTAGTTGGACATCGTTGTTGTCCTTGACATACTCTGTGCCTGGTGCAACACCGACACCAAGAATAACGAGGTCTGCTTCTAGTGTTGTCCCGTTTTTCAGCTTGATGCCACCTACGGCGTTTGAGCCGTTCGACTTCGGAACCGCAGAGTCGACCGAGGCGTTCAGTTGAAACTTGGCACCGTTCTTCTCCAGTAGTCCTTGGAAGAGCTTGCCGACTTTGGTGCCCATGATGCGGTCCATGGGTGCTTCTTCCATGCCGATGACTGTGACATCGTTCTCTTTGGCCAGAGCATTGGCGACTTCCATGCCAATGAAGGAAGAGCCGATGATGACGACCTTCTTGCCCTTGTCACCAACTGCGTTCATTATGTCTTGAGCGTTGTTGATGTGCCTCAGCAAGAATATGTTGTCCAGGTCCATGCCGGGTAGTGGTAGCTTCTTGGGTGTGCCGCCAGATGCGAGGATGAGCTTGGTATACTTGTAGGAGGACCCAGACTTTGTCGACACGGATTTGTTCTTGAAGTCGACAGATGAGGCCGTATCACTCACAAAGTCGATGTCTGCATCCTTGTACCATTGTTCATTTCTTAGCCACACCTTTGAAGGGTCCGTGATGAGAGCTTTGGAGAGTTTCGTTCGATCGATGGGAAGGCCTTCGTTGGAGATGACAGTGATGCTGCCCTTGAAGCCGTGTTCTCGGAGTTTCTGGACAGCACCAAATGTGCCGGATCCTCTGCATCCATGTTAGTAGGCACTTGGAAGATCAGAGGTTTGTTGCGTACCCTCCAATAACGACCACCTTTTCCTGGCCAGAAGACTTGACGTGGAACTTCGGCTGTCTTCGGCCAGCCTTGATATTGTCTTGGGAACCTTTGATGTACACTGCTCCGTCCTTCTCGAAGATATCAAACTTGTGTAGATGATCGGGTGCAGGTGAGTCCTCGACGTCGCCAGTCTTCACATTGAAGCAAGCTGTGCGACTTTAGCCTGGCTCGGACATGATGCATGTAGTCACTGAAACTGACCTCCGTGCCATGGGCACACTATCCTTCCTTCTGGACTGACCACACCTTTCGCCAGAGGAGCACCATAGTGGGTGCAATTGGCGTTGAGAGCATGGACCTGATCCTGGACTTTAACAATCACAACCTTCCCGCCTTCGATGCCCTCGACCTCTGCTTCCTGCTTGTCACAGTTCTTGAGGTTAGACAGGGTTGTGATGTCTTTGAGCTTGAATTCTTGTGCCATTTTGAACGTTGTTATGGAGAAGTATCTGTGCTGTACAGGTTGTGGTAATACAGGTTTGCTAGCACACGATCTGAAAATGCTGACTTGAGAAGAGAAAGCTGAAGCACGAAACAAGGCCCGATTGAACATTAGAGGAGAGGCCCTTGGGCTGATACAACCCAAGAAAACACGTCAATTCGTTGTCGTTGTTCTTCTCCAACCTACTTCAAACTGTACAGCGAATGGAGGTGTCATGCAACATGTGTTCGCTTGATTGTTTCTCGGAAACCCATCAACAATGGCGTCATTCCCATCTATCAATACCCCACTGTCTGCACTTGCGGCCAAGCTGTGACCAATAGCTGTGCCTTAATATGTCAACCATAGCCGCTTAGTCAGAGAGAGCTGGAAAGCACACTCCTACCCCTGGCTAAGGCTCCCAGTCCGCCACTCATCATCGGCGTGCCTGGAGTGCTCGCCCTAGATCTTGACACTCGTTTCCCTTGTCTGTTTTCCCACTTTAGCCTTTCTTCTTCCCTTACAGCCTGTTCCTCTTCTGCACCAAGCAACGTGCCTTCGAGCTGCAAAGCGTATCTTTGACCCCTCTCTTGAGCTGGAATCATCTCTAAATCAACAACCTTGAAATTGAGATTCTCGGGCACATTGTTCCCTTTTTCGTCCAGGAAATATCCAGCTGTACCGTCGATCGCATCGTCCTCCCGTGCAACGACTGTTTCTTGCGAATCCATATAGCTCTCCTGACTTGGACCGTCGCTATCGTTGAGCTTGCCCTTCCTCGGCGTCTTCCGCTGTCTCGTACCTTGTCTGCCTGGGCCACTCCACGTCCAGCTGCCGGGTATCCTATTCTTGGCTATAGAACTTTGGAAGTAGTTGTAGCTGACTAATCCGACAAACCCCTCGGACATCGCATTAGTCCATCCCGTAAGCTCGTCGCCCATCTCAGGTCGAAAAACGAGAAAAGTGACAGTAAGCCATGCCCAGCTTGCACCAGCTTCCTCCCCAACCCTAGCTAACGTCTCCTCCTGTTCCGTCACCGGCTCATCTTCGTTAGTGGGTGGCAGCAATGGTCTGCTTGGACCCGCTTCGGGGCGTGCCGACAGCACTGGGTCTTGGTATGAAAGAATGACACCGCTAGCAGGTGGAAAATAGGTGAGGAGTAGAGGAGAGAGGTGTAGCGCTAATACGGCTGACATACGGCCCGACGACGCTATCGCAGGTATTGGCAGATATAACGACATTCGTATCGCGCGAAAAGAGGAGGGCGTGTCGGATGGTAACTGGACTGTGTCTGTGTCTATGGCTTCAACAGCGTCGTCTTGAAGCGTTGTCCCGTCTATTGCATCGGAAGGTCCTTGATCGGCAACGGGCGCATCTGGCATGTCTTCGTCTTCGACTTGTCGTGCGTCTGGGCCAGGTGCCTCTTCATCTACAGGCGCTTCGGGTAGCGGGTCTTCTGCATCTTTGCGCCTCTTCTTTTTCTTCTCTCTTCTGCTTGAACTCGGCGACTCGGGCGTGCCGTTCAACTTTGCTGGCGACGCAGCATCACGGGCTGTCCTGGTCTCATCAGCCTCCTGCTTCTCTTTTCGCCTCCTCTCCTTCTTCGACGATTTCGCAACTAGCTCGTCCTTGTCCACGCCGTTCGTCTCGACAGCTTCATCAGTCTGTTTCCGTTTCTTTTTCACACCTTTCGAGTCGCCTTCATGCTTTCTCTTCTTCGAGCTCTTCTCCACTTCCACCAGGGTCGAAGACATTCTTGCGCCGTCGTTGCTTATGAGCTGTTCGCGGTGGTTGGAATTGCTGCACCATCGACCATTGCGGAGAAAAAAAGTTTGGCGTGGTGCGGAGACATGTCAGTGCTACGGTAACCTCTTGACTAGCATTGCGCAACTGACGACTTCCGGCTGCCGACAAGCACACAAAATGTATTCTGCTTGTTCATGAGCTTCACTCATGTGTTAGTACTTAACGGTCCATGAACCCATCATTGTCAGAGTCTATACAACACGTCTATGGATGAAACGACTTGAAGGTGTCTGACAAGGATCTGAGCCGGCTATAAACATGACACAGTATCGGTCCGCCGTCTACGCGGCCAGTATTCAACAAAGGCCTGTCCGGTCGTGATAACTGTCATCACACGCGAAAAATGCGTTATTGGCACATCTTCGTGTATCTGGACTATACTTGCTACCTCTCCGCAACCTCGAACCCCAGATGTAGGGTGCAAAATGGATAGGCATCATCGCCATGGTCATAAAGCCCAACGACCTTGAAATCCACCCTACTCCAGGCGTCTACGGTGGCTTGACGTCGAGGATAGTGCTGAGGGTAGGATCCGACTGACTGTACATGGTACATAAAGCTGACACTCAGCCACTTCCTCCTTTCAGTCACAGCAGCCAGGACTGACGTAACCCCGGCCCGGCGCCGGTACCACAGTCAGCATTCTCGACATACCAGACGTGGCATTAATAATGATGAACGAGTTGCACGACAACGCGCGCTTGCTCGCGAGTCTCGCCTCCGCAAATCCCGACCGCATCGTCCCAGCCACCGCCGACGTCGGCACCGGATTCAGCGGTCCGCTGAACGTCTCACGCACCACAACTTCACACGCCACATCAAACATCGCAGCGTTGCACATCGAAGACCCGGCAAACGGACTGATGCGGTTACCTGTCCGGAATGCAGCTCGTCTCGGTCGAGGAGCACACCCTACGGATCCGCGCTGCAGCTCTGACGCAGCAGACAGCGGGGCGATATTGTCATCATCGCCGCACAATTGTCTGCAGTAATTGGGCTTCGATGAGGCGATCAAGCGGCTCAAGGTGGCGGTCGAAGCAGGTGCTGATGTGGCATGATCCGAGCCTCTCAACTGTCTCCATGCTGTCTTGAATCCATGCTGTTCCCTCGGCACCTGATGCCAATCCACGACCAATCCTTCGGATATGACTATGCCTACGCCGACTCCTACCCCACGCCCCACCGTGGCGTGCTCAAACATGGGGAACCGGCACTCTCTAGCATATGCATTTCGTGGATAGACCATCAGTCCCTTCATCCTCCTCACAATCTCGCCCTCGCCGCCGAAAGCTCGCTCCAATCCTGCGCCGTGAACTCGACATACCGACCATCCCTCAACACATAAAGCTGATCACCACGAACTCGCGCAGGATCAACTCCCTCCGCTCGAGGCTGGACCTTATCTTGCTTGAGACCCGTGGAATTCAGCGCGGCGTTCGCGACAATGCGGAGGAAGAGCGGGATCGCGAAGTTCGGGAGATCTTTGCGGGCGTGGCTGAGTGAGGAAGGCGGTGTTAGCATGGTGTATTACGTGATGTCAACAAAGCACAAAGTAACGCAGGGCGGGGTAGGCAACACGTGTAAGTGACTCACCTCAGCAGCCCCTCAAAGTCGAAGCCATTTCTGGCCATTTCCGGATCAAGCAGCAGCGCCGCGCACCCGGCCCGTCCATCATGATTCGGGACTTGAACGCCGTACACATTCGCATCGACAACGCCAGGATATCTCCCCAAGCACTCCGACACCTCAGCGGTCGAGACGTTCTCGCCCTTCCAGCGAAACGTATCGCCCAGCCTATCAAGGAACGACCAATGGCCATCGGCCGTCCGCTTCAAAGAGTCGCCTGACCGGTAGTACAAATCGCCCTTCTGCAATACATCTCTCGCGAACTTCTTCTCGGTTGCTTCGGGGTTCTTGTAGTACCCCACGAAGCCCGCTTCATTTTCAAGCTTGAAAAGTAACTCTCCGCCAATGTCGTACGGCATCCGGATCGCTAAGCCTGTTTGAGAGTCGCGGACTATCTCGTTTGTCTCCGCGTCCACGAGGACAGGAACCCATGCGTTCCGCAGGAGGAGTCTTCGGATCAGGCCGTCGTGACCCACCGCGTTACGGAGGTATTCGCCTTCCTGGAGTGTGAGGTGTGAGAGCCCGCCTTCAGTGCTGCCGTAGAACTCGCAGATTCGCGGGACCCCGAAGCGGTCTTGAAAGCGGCCCCAGACGTCGGGGCGCATGCCGTTCCCGTACGCGACGCGGATGGAGTGCGCGCGGTCTAGTGGCGAGGGAGGGAGAGCGAGGAGGTAGCGCGCAATCTCGCCGACGTAGGTGAATGCTGTTGAGCGCGAGGCGCGTACTTCGTCCCAGAAGCGGGATGCGGAGAATTTCTTGCTTTACGTTCGTTGTCAGCGCGGGTTCGAGTCTGTTGGCAACGAGCTACTTACCCTATACACAGCGTTATGGGCATGAGCATGCACATGATAGTCGCCGAGCCGGCCGTGGCATGGCAGATTGGCATGCATATGTACCATCTGTCTCCGGTGCCGTCGGGCTTAAGCGGACGGAGACCGATATGTGTGAACTGCCCCTCGCAGCGCGAGTACATGCGTCCCGTGGTTGCCATGACGGCCTTGGGATAGCCCGTAGTGCCACTGAAGCCGATCAGTCATTCATTGACCGGCCACTCAACGACGAAGACCAAACTTACCTGGTATACCGCAACGCGTACCTCGTCTTTTCATCTGCATTCTCCGTATACTTCTCATCCGGCATCCTCGGTTCCACCCTCAAAAGCTCCCTTCTGAACTCCCCATCAACAACCTGCAAGCGCACCCCCAGACCCCTCAGCTCCTCATTACTCACCACCCGCTCCCGAAACTCCGGATCCACAAGCAGCAACCCACAATCCGCAATTTTCGCACAATGCACGAGCGCGCCCCCAACCAAATTATAATTAATCATCGCAGGATAACACCCAACAGCAAGCAGCCCCATCCACGCAAACATGAAGTCAGGGCTATTCTGCAGGTAAAACCCCACACAATCGCCGGGCTTCACCCCTGCGTCCAAGAACCACGCCGCATACCTGCAGGCCCACCCATGGGCGTCACGCCACGAATAGCTGTAGATGGTGGGCGGACTGGTGCTGGGGTCGGAGTACCAGATGCACTCCTTGTCCGCGAATTTACGCGCGTTCTCGCTGAAGGTGCGCCAGATATTGATTCTGTGCTGCTTCCGCATGCGTTCGTGGTGGCGGAGGCCGCGGTGAAGATAGTAATAGTGGGTTAGGTCCTGCTGTATGTGGTACTTTGCGTTGAGGTAGGCGGAGACAGCTGCTGTGCCGGCGACGGCCGCGGCTGCGGCTGCGTAATTTCATGAGAACTGGGGTCAAGTGCATTCTACGGGTGGTGAATGACTTACACATTGCCATTTTACGGTCCGGTTCGGTACGTTTCGGTTCGTTTTACTGTTGTTGGCAAGACACTACTAAGCTTGGTGGCACTTGGCACGAACCAGCACCTTGAGCACGTAGACGAGCAGGAGTGTAGTGGTAACTTAGTCACGACGAACGACGTTCTTTGAAGACCTACGAGCTCTGTAGGTTAGCGCACCCTGTCGATTCGTCGTACCGAGGAAGAAGTCTGACACGGAGCTACTGCCGCAACACCGTTCCAGGACCCGGGTCAAGGTCAGGAAGGTTCCGAAGATCTTCGTCAGAACGTGGGGAAGGTGAGTTATTGCGGAGAGTACCTAGGTACTTTACTTGTGCGGGCAACAACTGCAGTCCAAACTCAATGATGGCATGTTAGATGTTAGTGATTGTAGCAGTCTCGTCTGGATGGGATACGCAAATTTTGTTGGCCAAGATGAGCAATGCATAAGTTTCCAAGGTCACGTAGACTGTGCACTGTGCGCCCCGGAGTCACGCCCGCTGTGCCGTGCTGCGAAGCTGCTGCGAAGATGACTAAGTTGCTATACTAGGCCTAGTGCTATACTAATATAGTATAGTGTCATAAGAACAAACTTAACAAACAATTACGCTCGCCTAGATCCCCTCCCGTTCTAGCCCATCTTATACCTATAGAAGAAAGGTATAATGGTATTCATATGCTGCGTAGCACAGCAACGCAGCAGCCGGAGGCCCAGCTGCGCAGCTGGTCAACTCTGGTCTTATCTCTTTCGTGGCGATCCTTACGCGGAGATCATCCGCACTGGTTGAGCCTCGGATAACTTACAACGCTGCCAAATGCGACTCGTATGCAGTTCTTACAGCTCGACACTACTTAGATGCTTTTGTCTCAGCAACATATCCTGACCCATGTCAACAGAATCCAATCGAACTAGGATAACAGCCACCATAAGGAAGAACTGTGCATAATCACTTACTTTGACGACACTGGGGAGTTCTATATGTCCACTGTTTGACAAACAGATGTGTCTAACTCTTACCGTGGCAAGGAGAGATTGATTCTGAAACCTTAGGAGGCTGTGGCCGCTTGATCTAGCACCACTGTCCACTGCCCACATCGGTTTGATGGAAGAGACTCCACAAGGCTACCTCAGACTAACATTGACACCTTTCACTCGATTCCTTCGACGGACATTGGACAGTGTTGACCGTGTCACACGTGATGCCGGACAAGGTTGCGTTTGTCTCCTGCCGTGTTTGTCCTAACAGCAAGTGGAGTTGATTGTTTTGACAATCTACAAACTTGCACAGCCAGCTTATGTCTTTCACGGCTTCCCACCTTCCCCTAGAATAGTCACTGGCTACTATGCAACTCAAGCTCAGAGACACATACATATCACTTTGCTAGTGCTCATACTACGCAGCCACCGATGCTTCCGTTACAGGCATTGCGATGGGGATGCCCACTTTCACAGCGGCTGATGTCGCTCCAAGTGTTCGGCTTGTACTACAGTTACTGAAGCAACTTGCACAGCTCTATATCACCATAGCCGTTGTTGTGGAAGCCTGACCCTTAAGTATGTTGTGTGAACACAACAATATTCCTCTTACCAGGATTTTGGTGTATCCATCACTATCTACTGTACAGGGCCCAAGTCCATCTACATCTTTCTACTGACCTCTGGTACCAAAATAAGAGCTACTATCACGTCACACAATGGCATCTCGAGACGATCAAGGAGACAGGAAGGGTTTGCTGGACTTGCCTAAAGAAATTCGCAACCACATCTACTGGCTCGTAGTGGATCCCAGAGCAGAAAGTGGCACCCTTGGCAACACCAAGATCTTATGCCTCTGCAAACAGGTGTACGAAGAGGCCATCGTCTACCTTAAGCCTTTCGTTCCTGTATTCCGCTTAGGCCGCGAGAGACATCGACCACTTTTCAGGGATCCGAAGGCGAATGGCAAGCCCAACACCTACATGAGCGCAACTCGGACTTCAGACTGCTACAGTTACCAACGACTTACAATGCTCGAGGCTATCCGCTTCACAAACATTCAGTTGGTTCTCAACCATGTCCGCCGCTACGAGAGTGACGCCGTATCGCATAAGCTGGTGGCTGACATGTACGACATCGTCGAGGCCATTAAGAAAACAACGCATCTTCATAAGCTTGCTATCCTTATCACTGGAGCTTTCTCATCTTGCACGTCTGAGCTTCTGGAAGCATGCAAAGAGTTAGTATCTGCCTGCGGAACGAAGCATATCGCGATCGGCTTACAGTACGGGCAACTCCAAAGTGGTTGGGCATGTGATGGAAACACATCAGACAAAGACCAACCAGAGTCTTCGAGCTCAGCACATTCTCAATCGACCATCTCTCTCGTCGCCTACTTACAGGCCATAGCAGCAGTCTCTGGCGTCACCATCAATACCTGCACACCAGGGGATGCACCATATGAGGACCTCATTGAACGCGAAGAGCTCAACATCTACAGACTCCTCTATCGACCCCACGACTGTCAGTCTACTTCAGCTTCAAGCTGCCCCCAGATCACCACTAAGCGTGTCGACCGTATCCTTGAGTTCGATCTCGATCCCGTCTACCGGATCCCTGGCTTCTATCACCCGTTAGCCCTAGACAAGCCGTACAGGCTCATCCCAGAGTGTCGCAGATGCCTAAGTACATTTGCCACCCAACGAGACCTTACAGACCACCTCAAACAACATCCCAACCACGATGTGGAATTTCGCAAGAAGAGATGGAACTACCTTTCTTATGCTGCAAGGAGGGGAGGAAGAGTCTGCTGGACGTGCGGTTACTCCTGCAATGTACTGGACACACTGAATTCGCATCTGGAGAAGTACGGTCACCGAAGACACGGCATCGTCCCAAGATATACAGAGGACAATGCTGCTTGGGACAAGAAATGGAAAACACATAAAGAAAGGCATGGTTGGTTGTGAAGCTATGGAGACCTCCTGGTCTCACTTCGCAATACTTCCCTTTGTGACGAACATTTAGTCTGTATCTGACTGAGTCTTTCTCCTTCAGATGCAACGACACTCTTCAAAACCGGCCAGGGGTGTGGCCCGTTGGGTGCAGGCACGCATATCCCTAGCCATGCCATGGGATGAAAGCCGCGCTGGGTCTCATCGAAGCAGATACAGCTTGAAAGTCGCCGCATACTTACCCCTCAGTACAAATTACCCTTACTAAACTTCCGCGGATAGTTCGAGCTCAGTGTTCTGCAGAAGGTCGATGAACCGTTCTCCCTCCATGAACACCAAGCTGATATTGACACCCTACGCTGGCTGTTCCGGGGCCCACGCAGCTTCCAACATCTGTTATCGCTTCTTCTTTCTTGATCCGAGCCTTCGCTTCCGCCTACAGGCCATTCGCGGCGGCTGAGCTAACCATTCGAGGAATGTAAAATACAATGTGACTTTAGCGCATCTGTGCTCCTGTATTCCTGTCTGCCACCCGTGAATGTTCATCACATCAGCATGGTCATCAACTCTGAGGCGTCAATTCTTCGCCTAAGGTGAAAAACTAAAATGAAACTCAGGAATGTGCCGTCCAGGCGAACTGTTGCTGCAGCAGTCTTGAACGCCATGGTTGCGACTAGGACGATCTCAGGCAAGAGTGTCAAAACGTTCTGGACAAACCTCAGTCCAATCCTCCTATAGACCATGTTTTGGGAAAAATGCTTGGAGTCGGAGATACCAACCCATGTAATTATCGTCTCTTTATGTCTCGTTCGCGGCCATACAGCTCGTATCGTCTGATATTTAGACCAGGTTGCGGCTGGTGTGATTGTAATGTCGAGCTGTGGCGCACAAAATGCCAGCCCTGGCACGTCGATGACGAAAGGCTCGAATGGCTCACCAATTTGATCGCGGAATCGATCATTATTCCTATGACTCTGTGTTTTTAAGCTCACATGAATTGCTCGTCACTATTCAACAGATCAACCACATCTGCACCGTCTCCTCTCGCGGCACTTCCCCCATCTCCTCCCCTTATAGCCGCCTTCCTCCTCTCAACAACCCGTCTAACAGCCTCCCTAACCTCAGGATGCGACCTAACACTTCCCATCACCATCCCCTCCTTCATCCCCCTCCTCAACTCTCTTACTTGCGCAGGCTGCCCCTTATACGGCGCAAACTGCAGTTGCAACAATCCACCCGCTTCCTGATCGATCCTGTTGCTGACCCCCGCCAAGTTCGCCAAATTCGAGTTGAGCTGCTGCATCCACCCCCTCATCTGCATACTCCCCTCACCACCAGGTGGAAGAGCACCACTCGCCGCAGGGAACAGAACCGAAATCTGACTGATAAAGATATTCAAACTCAACGCTAACCGCCCACTGACATCCAGCAGTTGGAAGGGCAATAGATGCGGCGGCAGCAAATCACCCAATTTCGTGTAAGTTCGCAACCAAGCCACCACTATATCAAGCGCACCTGGTAAAGCAGGCACATCATGCGTAAGCAAATAACACTCCAGCACGAAACTTCCAGAAATAATGAGGTACCGCCAGAACTTCCCGCCCTGCTTCCCCGGCAGGAAAAAGGTGTTGAGCACGAATATAAAGACCAGGGTGGAAATATAACTGGGAAGCTTCTGCTTCAGCGCCAACGTGACCAGTTGGGCGGTCTGCAGACTGAGTTGCTTCGCGGTCGTAATTGTGCTCTCCTCTGGCTTAGGCAGGTGTGTCAAAATGCCGGGACCGAAATGTGTATATGCGTATCTGTGGCTTGGGTTCGTGAGGGTTTCCCCTGCTAGCCTCAGTTGCAGGAACATTCTGCTTTGTTCATCGTTCGTTGTGCCATCCGCCGATTGGGAGACTTTGTCAGGATGGAAGCGGGCTGCGAGTCGGCGGAGACGAGTCTTAATTTCTTTCTCCGTGGTGTGGTGGGGATCTACGCTGAGGAGGGTGTAGAAGTCGCCTGCGATTTTGACATCGTAGAGGGATTGAGCAAGGGTGTAGAGGAGGTAGAGGGATAGTACGAGGACTCTGATCCTTCTGTGGTCACGGGCATAGATTGGTGTGCCAGGTTGAGGGTGTGCTACGCCTGCGCTGATCGTGATACGGTAATAGATGTTCTGAAGGACTTGTGTGCCCAGGTTGGGAAGGAAGGACCAGCCTAGATAGGACAGTAATGGAACAATGGCACTGTCTGCCATGCCGAACCAAGGTATTGAGCCAGATCCTCTATCTCATGCTCATCAGTCGAAAGTAGTTTCAACACAACCATGCCGTGTACCACTTGCTTTGAGAGGGCTCGTCCAGGCACAGTGACATGTGTACGTCCAGAAAGTGCCGCATTCTCAGCCGTACAAGCTGACTAGCACTTTGTGGCTCACCGTATAGTCATTTAGATCAGCACCCACATTTAGTAAGATGGTAGATGCCTTCTGCTGACGAGGTTTGGTAGTACTGGTCGCTAGGAGCAATGATGTCGGTCGCTACATTTCTGCCTTTACCCACGGTATTGTTTGTTCAGGGGGTCGCTGCCCAACACCAAAGGTAAGCAGTTGGTCGTGGATTACCCAACGACCAGGTGCAGGGTCGAGAAGACCAACAGAAGATCGTGAACGGCTACGGGTGGATATCACAGTGGAGGAAATGAATACTCAAAGTTGAGTTTTTGCATCGATTTTGGTATCTAACGAACATGCTGGGGTATCTCTACTTTCGCTGAAGTTCATGACAATCTGGTCAACAACTCTGCATGCTACAACGCCGTCCAAATCATGCAACCTTGATCATACGTCATGTTGCTTCCTGCTGTCTATGCCACATGCGTAATCAGTCCAACCTCAAATAGGTCAATGTCCTTGCGCCAACCGTGCCTAACATGCTGACTAGAAATGTGTCTGAAAAATGTAATGTGACAACGTCGATGAAGCGAAGACTCGCTCATTGCTGCTGGTAGAGTAGAACAGTGGCGCCAAAAATGTTGGGATTGTCTGATCCCAGTACAGCAGGCTTGCCGTCGACGACGACTTGGTTGGTCGTCGCTTTTGTAACGAGGCCGTACAGGAATACGTTGCTTGAGCATCGGAGCTCGACCATGTTCGTCTGGCAGCTCTCAGTCTCAGTGCAAACCTGTGAGTAGCCCTCGAAAAAGCTGTACAGACCGCCCCCAAACATGTAGACATCGGAGGAATCCAGGATACGCATACCCCATGTCTTCTCGCAATTTCCGTCAGTGCAGTCTGCAAAGTCGGGATCCGAGAAAGCAGTGTTTGGTGTGAAGCCACTTAGAAGTGCACCTGGCGAGCCTTGATAGTAAGCGGTTTCAGTCTGGAGGCCAGCTATGAAAACGTTCTTCGCATTAGCGATCTGGTAGTTGTAAAGGGAAGAGTGCTCGGAAGAAGTGCCCCACAGCCAGACTGGACCTTGAGACTCGATGAAAACACCTCGACCATTGAAGATACTGATCTGTGTTTCATTTGCCGGCGGCGCAGGGAATTGGCGTACCATGTCCAGGTCGTGGTCAGCAACCCAGAACCACATGTTCTCGAAGTAGGCTGAGGCTTGCTGAGACACGTGCATCATCATGAAAGATGCAGCACACTGGGGTCGAAATTCTTGGCTAGTCGTGGCAGCGCAATCTTTCAACTGCTGATCTGTACCTGCGGAACCACCGACGCGGAAATGAGTGTCCCACATGCCACACGAACCTTGTGATGTCTCTTGCACATTCCATTGCATCATGATTGCGCCTGGTGCAGGGCCCTTGGTCTCGAACATCATGTCCGAGATCTCGACGTTGCCGCTATCACCGGGATTGCCCACCCGGAAACCGGGTTGTGGATTGTTCTGGTCGGAGAAGAATTCACCGCTGATCATGATCATGGGCCAGATCTCGCCAACGATGCGAATGTTAGAGGGGACATTGATGGTCTTTGTGATGACGTAAGCACCGTGGTCGAAGTACACGATCTGGTCAGATGTGACAGAGTCCATGGCGTTTTGGATGCTGTCGCTGTCGTCTGTAACTCCGTCTCCTGTAGCACCGAAGGACTTGACGCTAATGAATTGTTCTTTCGGCACATCAATGTACTGAGGCTTGCTACGCTCGAACACCGATCCATCTGCAGCCAACAACGAGGACGGTAAAGGTGCCGGATTCATCTGCTGCTGAATTTTGGTCTGTGTTGGTATGACACCCGAGGAAGTACATTGGGCGGCAGCGATAGTGGCTGTGCCATTGTTTGGCCGAGGTAGTGTAGAGTTAGAGGAAGACGTTGGTCGGCCACTGATCGTGCCAACAGGCGTCGTTGTAGATGCAGTTGCTGGTAAGGGACTAACAAGAACGGTCGTTGTGGACACCACGTCACTGCATGTCGCGTCCGCAGCCATGCTGGAACCGAAGTCAACGCCCTGTGGGTCGCGCTTGGCAGGTTGACTAGAGCCTGATGGTATGTAGGCGTGGCCTTGACCCCAACTAGCGACGATAACATTGCCGTCAAGAAGTGTGTTCTCGGTCTTGCTATCCTGGACTGCAACGCTAGTGCCAGAAAAGTCGACATTGTGAATGAGGAACGTGTTTCCAGCCTCAGGAGATGAGTTTGCACTGCGAGAAGTGGAAATTCCGACATCGGTGTTCTGGATCTTACTGTCCATGATGATAGTGGCGCCAACAGTCTCGTTAACCGAGTTTGTGCTAGAGATGTTGACCCCAAGCTGGCAGTTCTGGATGTTGACTGACTTGAAGGTCCACACAAAGTTCCAAGGGACTTCGATGGCAGTATTGCAGCCGTTGAAGGTGAAATTTCGGGTTGTGAATTGCTGAGAGCCGAGAAAAGCGCCGACGTTGCCGCCATTGAAGACGATATCCGACATGAACATGCCGGAGCCGTTCTCCATCATGATGCCCCGCTGCTTGCTTGTAGGCGTTGCGGGTTTCATGTCGAAGACGACGTTCTGCATGCTACAGGCTTGAGAGACCTGCCAATGAACGCCGTTGACTTCCTGACCATTGGGACCAACCTCTGGCATCAGCGTCATGTCGATGACGAGGTTTCGCATCTGTCGGTAGAAGTTGTTTTGGTTTGTGTACCAGCCAGCACCATTGGCGTTGGGAATGTATGGATCAGCATCCAACAGAGCCAAATTGCCTTCGAAGTTGAAATCGGCGGCACCTTGGATGCGAGGCATACTGTGGGCATCCCCAATCATCTGAGTGTAATAGTACATGATGAGAGGGTTGGAAATCTTGTAGGTACCAGCTGGGAAGTAGACAATAGCAGGTGTGATGGTGGAGGAATCGCAGTCGCCATTACCGCATCTGTTGCCCTCTTGAATAGCTTTGTTGATGGCTGCACTGTCGTCGGTGGTACCATCACCGACTGCACCGTAATCTCTGACATTTCTGAAGATCTTGTATGACTTGTCGGAGTTGTATGCAGCTTGCCCTTGACGTGTAATTGTTTCCATCCAGTAGCTTGAAGATTGGCGTCTGTCAAGAGCAGGTGTTGTATCTTCGGTCGTGACATAAGGTCGAGGTACGCCCAGCGCGAGGGAGGTGAGAAGCAGAAGTAGCTGAATCAGCATGATCGGCGAGGCCGATCGACCCATTTTGGATCGCATCGTTGCTAGGACTGGCTGAAGGACTTGCTTGTGGGATCTATGCAGGAGAGCTGATCGAAAAGAATGTCTGTGCCCAGCACAAGATAGAAGAGGTCTTGTAGACGTAGGCCTACCGGGTGACCTGAAGCTGCTAGTGACCCGTTGGCAAGGATGTCACTCGTTTGCAGTCCAGCTAAGCCGACCTGATGCCGCGTACTTTCCCGGTGATTCACGGAAACAAAAGGGTACTGCAGCCCTGATTAGAACTCAAGAGAGATGAACCGTGACTGGCTGTGCACGCCGTGGGACGTGGCTGAAGGTTTGTCTATGGCAGAGAGTGAGGTCGCAGTGGTGTAGACACGTGCCGCGCAACGAAATGATTTTTGTTGAGTGGATGGAGTGATCGCAAGTGTGGAAAGAACGACTTTGCTCCAGGCAAGGAAGTAACGATCAGTGTGAAAGAAAGTCTGCCGCTGCAGCAAGTGCTTACAAAGGAACAAAGAAGCAGGAACTGCGTGACAATGTCAGAAGGGCGGCGAAGCATTGAATGAAATAGTCGCAGGGTAGTGAGTACAAATTCCAGAGTCAGGTTGACATGTCACACGCACCTACCATACACCTGGTCATGACCTTGCTCAAGGGTGATGACCTCGTCAGCTGTGGAGTTCCAACCATCCTCAATTATGCTGCTCTCCGTTCAACCTCTCGTGATAATCCCGAAATTGTTGCTGCGTACAAAACCATGGCCGAGCACCTAGAGAGCGCCGTTAAGAAGTGAGATGACTCAGGTCCACGACGTGATGGTTGGTCATGCACGTTCGACTGGCGCGCATAGTGTCGAGCCTAGCCAAGCTCCCGTCGGGTACTCGAACGGGCAATGTTAATCTCATCGCGCTACAAACAACAAGGGGCAGTCAACTCGGATTCTTTCGAGCCCGTCAAACGCAGACAGACAAAGAATGTAGTGAAGAGAGACTTCGCGAAGCGATGTTTGTCAAGCTTGAGTGGGCCTTGTGAGCCAGCTAGCGGCGACATGATCCCTGCTCTCCCGGCTTGGTCGATCGATTGGCTGTCAAGCATTTCATACGAGAACGTTTATCGGTTTCACATCTGCTTCACAAGACTCTTTTCACTGGTTCTATCGATCTTACCTCAACCTGCTCACTTTCAACTCAGCCACTGTCGTCGATGCGTCCAAGTTCGTGCCCGAGCGCCATCTGTGATACCCGGTTGCGCTCGTTTCACGAATGTCGGTCCGCGCCTCGCCGACGGTCTTGGAGCCCGACTTTCGGGCGGCGGCGCGTCAAGACCTGAAACCAGCGGCAGGCGTACGCCGGCCATCTTGAGTGCATATCCCTTCATGTACCGATGCACGTCTCGTGCCAAGTCCCAGAAGTCCTCGACGAGCCCAAGAATTTCCTGCAGTCCAGGAGCGCGTGAGAGTCTGCATGCTCGATTTTTTGGACGAGCAGTGAGAATCAGGAGCAGCTTACGTTGCAGTGTGAACACGATCCAGACGAAGAACAGGACGACTAGCAAGACAGAACTTTGCAAATCAGTTATCACGTGCGAGGGTAGAACAGAATTCAGGTAGTACCTTGTTGATACAATGTGTCGGATGACTCTTTGCTTTTCTATAGGCCGAGGAAGGCGCCGGTTGTACGATTCCAACTCCCGGCAGATCTATCAGAATGGTTCATCATCATCATGCGTATCCAAAGTCCAGACTTCCCAATTACCGAAAGCACTAGTGCCAGGTCCGAGGACGTAAGACTCCCTACTTCTTTTTCTTCTTTTCTGGCTTTTGCTGTGCTGCTGCTCCCAAAATCGAATCAAAAGTGATGCCTGGATTGTACTGAGACGCTGGTCGCGGTGCCTTTTGCGGCGCTGCAACCTGTTCTAGGTTGACTGACAAGTTTGTGTAGCTTGAGGATTTGGCTAACGGTGATTGCATGCCCAAAGGTGTCGTAGGCCGCAACAAGGGTGATTGTGCTGGGGTCAGGTGCTGTGGTGAGGAGATACCTTGTTCGACCGGTGAGATTTGCGTGGGCAACTGACCTTGATACGAGTCATTTGAATAGGTCAACGAAGCTTCAGGGAGCATGCCGGCAGCAGCTAGCCATTCGTTGGCCATGATCCAGCAATGGCTTCTCCTGTAAACGCCTTCGGGCTGATGGTCCAGCATATCTGCCGAAAGGCTGATCGTTTGCCCCGCACTCCTAACGTTGTACCAGGCTTTGCTGGTCAACGTATCTTCTCTCATCCACGGCTTTCCACCTCTTGGCGCAGCAAAGAGGAAGTATTCGCAACCTTCGTTGAAGTTGACACCTCGAGCATCCATTGCTGTCATAGGCAGTGACTGGAGAAGGACGTAGATGAAGAGCCACTGACCACAGCGGTTGTCAACAATCTGGTCTAACGTAGCTCCAGCGTTCAACCGCCTCTCGTATGCCATAAACTCTTGTACAAACGGTGAAGGTTTGATATATTCGCGATTATAAGAGCCCAGCAGCAATTCATTAATCTCGTTCGCTTTCAACTTGGACACTCCACTGGTAGACGCAAACGTGTTGCCTCCTTTGAAGCTGTGATCCCGTGACGGGATCAGCGGAGTGTCGAATGGCACTGGAGGTATGACAGGAGGCGTGCTTCGATCGAATTCGCTCTCCATACTACGCAACGCATGCTGGATTGTCTCGTTCGTACCTTTCTCTTCCATCATGGGTTTCAGATCGATAGTGCGTGTTGTCATTTCTCTTGGGTTGACCAGCATGTCGTACAGATTGCACATATCATCGTAGACCTCCCTCACCAGGAGTCGGTTCAGACCGTCCTCGACGAAATTGTTCTTTTTCGACTTAGCCTTTGGTGGCCATGCACCATATCGTCTCTTGTATTGAGAAAGGACGAATTTGCGCATGTCATTGAAAGCGAGCCGCCAAGTCTTGAATCGGACCAGTTTTGCCTCTGTAGCTGTTTGGGAATTTGCTATACCGGAGAAGATCGAAGGGTAATCGAACTCGTCCAGTCGAGTATGTAGCAGAGCCAGACGTGACTCGACATCTAAGGATGCGCGCTCAAGCCTATTCCCCGTTATAGGAGAAATTTTCGTAAACTTGGGACTCTTGATCGACTTTACGTCCTCCAATCGACCAGCCGCATGGACAAAACCTTCATTGTAGAGTGGCCAATACCTCATGTTTTCGCCAAGCACTATCGCTTCAATCGTCTTTTCTCGACTAGTGCGGACATCCCCCATGCGGAGCTCTTCGCAATATCTGGCGAAACTGCTGTCAGGTACTTCTCCCCAGGTTGAACCGTCTGAATTAGAATATCCTAGTCTTCGCAGAATACTGGCAATGCCCATGAAGATGGAGAACAACGATACTTGCCGAGGTGTCGAGATGAGTGCACCGCCTCCGAGAAAAGCAAAGAAATTGCGGTATAACACAATTAGCTCCAGGTCATCTCCAAGAGGCGTGGTCTCAGGTGCTGAATAGTCGCCGTCGAGCTCCAAAGGCAGATAGAGAATCTTCGGCTGATCTGTGGGCGACACAATGGTGGGGATTGACGGCTCTCTACTATGGCCAAAACTCACATGTAGTGGTCCTCCGAACTCGTTGTCTTGCCCAAGATGCATGTTTTGCAACGACGAGTCAATGGGTGACGTACAAAGGTAGTTGAAGCTCCTGGAATCGGCGAAGAGTGCCGAGTGTACACGGAAAGAAGGGCCACGACCGCTCGCTTCAGGATACAGATACACGATCACATCTCCAGTGGTATCCCACAGTTCGGAGATGCGTCCACCGCACAGCAATGCGGTCAAGTCGTATGGTATGTGCTCTTTCAGCCCTGCGATCCAGGCCTTCTGCTCCGATTCACCATCCCCAAATCTATGTTTCTCATTCTTTCCACCAGGGATAAAGCCCTTCTTCTTCGATAGCCTTGCCGACCCCGGCGAGACAGGCGAATATGGCGCTGGTGACACAGCTTGGCCGGGAATGGTCAGTAGGTTAGGTGTCTGCGGTCTGCTTCGACTGCTTTCCCTACTAGATGGAGCATAGTCGTTCGTCCCGGTCCTACTTACTGGCCGACTCGAAGGCTTGTTGCTGATACCGGATGCAGTCTCGCGGAAGGTAGGTGGAGGTTGGAGAGGAGGGATCTCCTGTGTACTCAGGGATAGAGACAGGTCCGATGCTGAGGTGAGGCGTTGCTTCTGGAGTCTTCCTGTAGGGCTTGCGACCGGGGAGACTGCGCGCGAGTCACGCCGCGAGCGCGTCGCGCTGCCTGGCGCACTTTCTTCCGACTTCTCTTTCTTGTGTCCAAAGAAGGAAGACAGTCTCTTAGACATGACTCGCTCCTTCCTCCTTCAGTAGCCTGAGACTGCAGATCCCAAGGTGGACTTACTTTCAACTTCTCGTCCTCGAGCTCTGGCCGCAGCGCACTGACCCTCTGCTTGTTGTTGTGGTCAAGTCTTGTAATGCTGGATATGGCACACAGAAGGATATTTAGGCAGCAACTCAAGCCTCCCCGACGATGAATTTGTTAGCGAGCGTGTGCGACAATATCTGGGTCAAAGGAAGTGCAAAAGCAGTGACAGATGGGTGCTCGACTGCAAGACAGAAGAGTAACAATCTGCAAACTCATCGGAAGCAATACATGGGATTCCACCGACATCTTCGCATGTCAATGCTTGCTATTCGAGCGCAATAGCCGTGCGCCGTGTCACGGCTCGTCAGAGCCTGTACTGTAAGAGGACCATCTCCAACATGCCCACCATCAACGTCAAACTTTTCAAACAGCAAAGCAATTGGCGCTTGATCCCCTGCCGGATTGTACCTAGCCTGTTCTGTTAGCCGCCTATCACCCACACACTGAGCCCGCTGTAACCAGACTTTGACGTATCCAGCCTGTGCGCCAAAGTTAAAATCAGCTTAGCCCGCACCATCCAGGCTGCTCCGACGTCACTTCGGTGGCGCAGGCCATCAACGTCAAGCACTCGCCAGAGGCTTTCACTCCATGTTCCTGCAGACGATTCTTTGAAGGTACGGAGCAGGCCGAGAAAACGTCATGGAAAGGGCGGGAAGCATGTCAAGCATAGAATGCTTATGCCAGTGTCGCTGTGCAAGATGACTTGTCTTCCCCTTCGGTTCACAAGATTGGCCGTGCATTACTGTAACATGACCAGGAGCACGAAGAGAACAATGTCGACAGCGAGGCGACCGATCGACCTGCAAACAGGTTGGCCTAATCCAGGACTTCTACCCCCTGCTCGTCTTGAGTCTGCAGCTCATACTGTACTCAGCGACCCGGATCTCACCTGGGAGTCACTGAAATATGGTCCCGATGAAGGCTATCCTCCGCTTAGGGAATCAGTTGCTGGCTGGCTAACGAGGTTCTATAAGCCCCAGGATGCTATTAGCTACGATCGGATATGCGTCACTGGCGGCGCAAGCCAGAACATTGCCTGTGTTCTCCAGACATTTACAGACCCTGTCTACACCCGCAACGTCTGGATGGTGGCGCCTACCTATATGCGCTGCTGTCCCATCATTGACGACGGTGGCTTCGGAAACCGGCTCAGAGGAATCCCCGAGGATGAAGAAGGCCTCGACATTGCGTATCTAGCAAAGCACATCGAGACCAGTGAGCAGAATGCCATTGCTGAAGGTAATCTTGAGCCAAAGCTCAAAACAAGATATCCGTGGAGGAAGATATATAAGCACATCATCTATGCCGTGCCAACCTTCGCCAATCCTTCCGGTAAAATTATGAGCCTAGAACGAAGAAAGCAGCTGGTCAGGATAGCACGAAAGTATGACGCACTAATTATCACAGACGATGTGTATGATATGCTGCAGTGGCCGGGGTCCGCCACGGCAAACAAAAGTGTGGTCGGGGGAGCCGTGCTGCCACGGGTAATTGATATCGACCGGTACCTCGATGGGGGCCCGACGTCCGAATGGGGCAATGCCATGAGTAACGGCAGTTTTTCGAAGATCATAGCGCCAGGCTGCAGGACTGGGTTTGCTGAAGCAACACCCAAGCTCGCCTGGGGGCTGAGCCAATGTGGGTCTTCGAGGTCAGGAGGCGCGCCTTCGCACCTGGTTGCTAGCATGATCCATCAAATGATTGCAACTGGCGGACTCGACGACCACATCACCAATGTCCTGCTTCCAGCTTATGCAAAGAGGTATAGACGGATGATGCAAGCGATCCAGGCGCGACTATTCCCGCTTGGTGTGACGGTACCTCAGCCCGACAAAGAGGTGGCAGGTGGTTACTTCATATGGCTTACACTACCAAGCGGGCTCGACGGAGAAGAGGTTACAAAGCGCGCAAAAGAAGAGGAGGAGCTCATGGTTTGCGCAGGCCCGCTGTGCAATGTGCAAGGTGATGAAGAAGACGAGGCAATGAGGTTTAGCCATAATATTCGCCTTTGTTTTGCATACGAGGATTTCGATGCGCTAGACGATGGGGTGGAAAGGCTAGCAAGAGTTATCAAGGCATGTATGCAAGAATGAGTGGGATTTCTGGCCTCGAGCGCCGCTCCAGGACGACAAGTACAATATCCTTCGCTATCGTACACTATGCACAGCACTCTGGTAGACAGCATATCACCATCGCTTGTTTGCAAGCACAAACAAACGACCAGCCGAATACCAACATGCAAGACTACTTTTCCACAACCATCAGCCGATAGCCAACCTCAGCTGGCTTGCCAGCGCCGACACCCCCACTAGCCCCATGCGCAACTTTGCCTGCACCATCGCCGCGTTCCAAGATGTCGATGTCTATCTAGGCGATAGTCTTAGCTAGATATCTACCTTGAAATACACACTGTTCGGCCTGCACTCGAGCATATCAGCAGCGCCATGGCTCCCCAAGAGCTGGATTTATGGTACTGTCAGCCTCCAGCATCCAACGACCAAATAAAGCTGTTAGCTCAGCCAATCGCTCTGACCACGCTCGCGAAGTACTCTGGATTATTCCATGACTTATATGGTTCCGCAAAGACCCACCGTAAGAACGCAAGCCGAACAAGCCCAGCAATCGAATCCTATACTCTGCGCGGCCCCTCCATGTCCGCCTTCCGTATAATACTGAATTGGATGCTTCGCTCCGCAAGGCTGGCAGCGGCAGGACGATCTCATCAACCCGAAGCACTTAGCGGATGTGATAGCTTGGGTCCGCTAGCGGTTATCAACTTCCGGTCCAAGTCCTATACGACCTTGGCTCAACTTCGATTAACTGCAAAGATCCTCCGCATCCCATATCTCGAGCTCATGTTTCTCAGACGAATGCAGCAATATGCACTCGAGAAGCCGCTCGTCTCGCAAGTGGAGTTAACTCGCTTGTTGACATGTGGTGACTTCGAGCTTGGGAGCACGGCCGTAACAGTCATTGTACGTGCGCTGGCTGAGCGTTATGTGCGTGCGGAGCAAACAGGCGAGAGTCTTCAGGTATCCGAGATATGGGGATTGATAACATCGCAGCAACATGATTTCATTCAGGCTGTTGGGAAGGAATTACGAAAGAGGAGAGCCGCGCAGCCGTTGCCGGAGCTTAATGCTGAGACCAAGGCACCGAATGCCAGATCGAAAATATCTACACACCGAAAGGTGTCCAGCATCCCAGAGGATTACCTTCTTGGCAAGGACAATCACTCCAGAGAAGGTGGATTGGCTGGTCTGCCAACCATGATCTCACCTCTTTCAAGCTGCTCGTGTATTTGTACCTGCGAAGACGGCCAGGAACCCCTCGAGCTTCGCCCTGCATCTGGAAACGAGTACGACAGTCCCTGTTGTCCAAGCTGCTGTCCAGTACAACGTGCCAACCGAGCATTCTTCAAGACTGGTCTAGGGGACGACCCGTTTACGGGCCATTTTTCAGACGCTACAGACAAAGTTCAAAACTGGCGTCTACACTCCGCATTTGCAACAGGGAGGCCACAGTCACCTACTCAGTGTCCCGAGACGCCCACGAAACGAACCTCCAAGCCATTTGTACAAAGCACACCAAGGCCAACATCGACACAGCCACCGCGCATCGACGTCTCACTGGCAAATTTCATGCCTCCTCTCGTGCCTTCTCCTGCCTACCTGAATCTACGCTCGTCCCCTGCAGCAGCAAGGCTTGAAAGCAAACAAGTTGATCTTGAGCCACCATCACCAAAAAGGACCATCAATTTCATCGTCGCTCCGTTTTTACCTATCAGCCCATGTACGGTTGTACGCAAGACATATGATGAAAAAGGAAACGAGAAGCTCGAAATGGTCAGGACGAAAGCATCTGTTAGAAAAGCGAGGAGTAGGTTGGAAGAAGGCCTTAATGAATACGTATGTTGCTCGGTGATGTGAATAACAGCAGTAACTACGATCTCCAGATCCTGTTAGATAATGAGCACTGCTTTCGTGGGTTAAGCTTGTTGCTTTTTTGATTCTTTCTTGGCCGTTGAATAGCGGATAACGATCATGACTTCCGCTCACGAGCTTCGAACTCTCGATGGTGTTCTTACGTCGCCGTGAAGACGATAGCTATGCGTGAAGACATGAAGACCAGCAGATGCATCGCTCCCGAACAGAATCAGAATAGCTAGCGTTGGAGTCTCCAGCTTGCGGACGAAACACAGCCCGCATGCACTGTGCAGCAAAAGAACGAATCATAAGCTTTCCCGTGCTGACATGTGAACGCTTTCATCCAATCATGGCTCTGCTTTAGTCAGACTACCCCAGACTTTCCGACAAAGTCCGTTTCCCACTTTCGTGCAAAGCACGAACCACATCGCGCTTAGCACCGTTGAGGCTTCCTTCTCCTCGTTTTCAGATGTCATAGAAGGTCTCGTGCGGAGCCAGAGCTTCAACTACCTCTCTACCATCGTGGACCAGATTCTTGTTTCCAAGACGTGGAAATCATCTGTTTTCTTCCATATTTGTTGTCAGCCATCAGCAATCGGTCGCTGAAGAGTCGCAGCACCTGACAAGATGTCTACGGGCAGGTCAGCCTATGTGGGTGGCATTAACTTCAATGCCCCCGATCGCCCATCTACCGTCACAGAGCATTACCCTTGGCAGAGAACTCTATACGACGTCGGCATATTCAGCGACTGTATCTACCCGTCTATTGCCCTACATGGTGGCCTCTCGGCCATTGCATATGGCGTCGGCCGTATGAACAACCGTGTGCAAACCAAAGACTACGTCTGGGCGGCCGCGCCAGTCATCAACGCCTGGTGGGGTGCTGTCGGTCGACGTGTCGTTCAGCGAGGTATTCCAATCAGTCAAGCTCTCGGTGTTCTGTCTCGACCAGAACGACTCATTCTAGCCGGCGCCACCCTATGGGGAGGCAGACTCCTCTACCGCCTGGTCACTCGAGCCCAAAAGCGGGGCAGGGACGACGCACGATACGACGAGATGAAGAAGGAACCCGGTTTCTGGAACAAGGCACTTTTCACAACTTATCTACCAGAATCGCTCTTCCAGGTCTTGATTACGCTGCCAATGACTGCTCCTTTCTACCACCAGGGTGCTGTTCTTAGTGGTTACCATCCATTCCTTCAGTCTGTGGCTGTCGGGCTGTTCTTTACTGGCTTCGCTCTTGAGACGCTTGCCGATAAGCAATTGGAAGAGCACAAGGACAGCGGGGCTGACCAGCACAGTCTCATGAAGGAGGGCGTCTGGTCCCTCAGTCGCCACCCTAAGTAAGTTGAATCCCCTCCTTGCCTAGCCTTGGCCCTATGTTGGGAGATGTGCACTGCAAATTATAGGTGTCGGAGTTGTGATGAGCAGGCAGTGGCTTCTATATCTTGTACCATCTTCCACCAGACAAATGGCCTTCTAACATATCTATCAGCTACCTCGGCGACGCCCTAATCCACTTCTCATTCCCCATTCTCCTCTATGCATCCGACATGCTCGCACCAATCGAGCTTCTTGGCAGCTTTGCGAACTATGCCTTCCTCCGCTACCTCGGCGGTGACAAAGCAACTGAATTCAGCCAAGAACGACGATACTCAGTCAGCAGTCAACAGAAGCACTCCGACCTCCAAAAGTACAGACAAGAGAAGAACTCGTTCTGGCCTAACCTCGCCCAGGAGATCAACAACTCTTGGTTGTGGACTGTTCTTGGTGCTGGTGCTGCTGGTGCACTGATTGAGCAGGCCATGTCTTCATTCTTGTAGGTATGGCATCATGACGAGTGATGCGCTATCAGGGGCGAGAGCGACAAAGTACGGACGACGGCAAGCAAGGATGATAGCGGGAGGCGGTGGCTGCAGAAAGGGTTGAGAGACGTGAGTGAAGGGATGGATGCAACATGTGAGCCAAGGTTTGGCAGTACTCACGAACATCGAGCAAGGTGTGAGGAGCTCCACGCCACGTGCTTGACAACAGACCGAAGCGGGGAAATGATGGACGTCAGATAACAGCTAGCATAAGTATATCATTGAATCCTATATCTTCACTTCGCTTTTCCTCTTTGTCGCTAAGAACCGCAATAGACTTACCGCATAAGAACTTCCAGCAACACCGATCCTAAAAAGAATTAGACCAGGTCTAATTCGAACAGACGACCTATTCCACGGATCTAAACGCACCGACTAAAGGACTATAGCGATGCTGTTGCAACGCGCGCTACCGCCCGTTAGGACGTGTCGGATACACTAGAGAGGGATCGCTCTTCCACTAAGCTACTGATCTAAAGAAAGAGCACCTACGATGTTAACTCATAAGTGGCAACAGAGTTAAGCGCAAGATCCTATCACCGCCTCGCCGGTCCCGAACCGAAAAGCGGAATGGTATAGAATGGTGTACCGAGTGCTCAGTAAAGGTAAACTACTGCTACCGTCTAATACTACCTAACTAATAAAGCAATACCACTACCACTATACACCTAAGCTAACTCTCTTCCCCTAACTCATCGTCTTAGCAGTCGGCAGCAAAAAGAAACTCTCACTGACTAGATAGAGCTGATCGGGTTCGAACCGACGACCTCTCCGACTTAGTGCTGGGGGGTCGAGTCCCTAAGGGAGTGCCCCCCAGCACTAACAGTTACGGAGCGCGCTACCGCTGCGCTATGAACCCTGTTTTGATGTCGTGGATTTGTTGGTGAAGATATTGTGGCGGTGGGATAGATAGGTGGGAGTGCGGCTCGGCTGGTTTGTGTACTGCAGTGTAGTGGTTGGATGGAGGCCCGATGCTGCTTCGGTTCGCTTCGCTCTGTATGGCCGTTCGAGTTGTTGCTTGCTTGTAGGAGCTAGAGCTGGCTCTGAATCAAGAGGGACACTGAATAAGGCTTGATATGTATCTGGTAATAAGGATGAAAAATATCATGTATTGAACACACCCGTTGCCGTTAAAGCTCTTGCTATACCCTGACACCACCACCACCACCGCCACCAACGACGGGCCGCTCAACGAAATGTACATTAGCCCGGGCTAAGGAGGTAAAGAGCCTAAAACCGTTTGCTCTGACCCAGTCCCATCCTTAGCCGTACCATTCAATTCAACTCAATTGGTCTCTGCATGTCTGGATGTATCTGAGATCCTAGGCTTCCACCTTCAAAATCCTTCTGAAGAATCGATCGTCCTGTTCAGGTTCAACACCCTTCTCTTCGTCCAAGAGGTGTTCCTTGGCCGACCGGGATTGAGAAGCCGCCTGCATGGCATCGTAGTACCAGTGACGGCGTCCGAGAAGCAACGTCGTCTCGTAAGCTCTGTATGTCTAGGAGATTAGTGCCACTTCTCCATCCTCGTCCCATCAGACATTTGTCCGTCCCACAACCCCACACCTTCTCCCTTCGAAAGGCCAAACACAGAATTGGATTGGACCCAACCAGATTCAAACTTCAAGTTGTATCTGTGACCTCTTCGCGCACCCCACCCCCTTCGCGCACCCCCCTCTAAACCCATACATAACAAGTCCGCACACCGCGGGCTCGTCCCTTCAGCGAGTGACAGACAAGCCAAGCCTAAAGGCATACCGGAAGCACCCTGGCGCTGAGTTACGAGTCCAAAGACCGGATGCTCGTGCGGACCTGGTGTATAGCCGGGGTTCGGCACCTCATGTATTAGACGGACGGTAGGAGCTGTGAGGGTCGGCGCGTGAGATAGGTGCGAAGGGTGGGTCAATGTACTGGCTTGCTGACTCGGCAGCTGAGCACCGTACGGTGGAGTGGGTAGTGAATGTGGATGGGGGGTGGGCGGGGTCACGGCCTGAGTAAAAGCATAGCTCAGACTGTGTTGTGCTGTGCTTCGCTGTGCTATGCTGTGCTAACAGGCTCGTTGAGGTACCTGTGGGTGAGGGAACGTGAGTGTCACGAACAAAGTATATCGGTGTTGATGGTCGATCGGGGAGGGCATTATTTCAGTCTTCTTTCGTAGTGGGGTTCGACTCGTGGGCTCTCCTGCCTATGTGATATGGCAGCCAGATGACAGGAGTGCCATGAAAGTGAGTGCCATGAAAGTGTAGTAAGCAGCTAAGAGCGTACAGCAGATGCTGTCAAAATGCAGATATTTCTTTTCCGGCAACTTTGAGCTAAAGTCTTTATCCGTATCTGTATCATTCCGTCCCATTATTCACGATGCCCGCCTCCTCTTCAAGCCCATTCCGGCACCGGAACACTATCGTCCAATCACCTCCTGACCGGCGCCTTAACACCCACCCACCCCACCGGCAACAACAACGCGCCAACTCCGGCACCTCCCTCCACTCCCCGCTCCTTAGCCAGCAAATTATACGCCGCCGCCGCATTTGCCGTATCCATAACATCCAACCGACACCCCAGCACCTCTCCAATATAAGCTCTAACCTCCTTGCTCAACATCCACAGCCGTCCGCCCGTACCGACAATCAACAAATCCGGCTTGGGATGCACCAGCTCCAACAACCCCAGACTCTGACTGGGTATACTCAGCACGCCCCTCCTCGCATCCAACATAGTCCCCAACGTCGCCGTCGACATCCCATTGTTTGAGTTCGAGTCCATGCACCGCCACGGCTCCCACTTAAACGCCTCGCCACCAACAAGCAACACGCCCGCGCCGCCCTCCGTCTTCACGCCGTTGTCAAGGTGGAAGCCGTCGCTTGTACACGCATCGACGCTGGTGGCGGGCGTGGGCACATGACCCAGGACGTCCATGACGCCGAAGTCTGTCTGGGTGTCTTCGGTGGATTTGGGGCCGCGTTCGGCATGTTTTGGGGCGTAGCGGTTACGGGTGCGGGAGTGGAGTTGGTCGTGGGATGGGGTGGTGGTTGAGAGGGTGCGGCTGGATAATGGTATGTGGTGGGGACAGGTTTGTCGGGCTGATGTGATGGAGGTAGAAGGGGAGGTGGAGGTCAGTGGTGTTTTGACGGCTGCTCTGAGAGCTCGAAGGAGCTGGCGGGATGGTGCTTGCATTGTTGTTGCGCTTGAATTATCAGTATAATCGAGATTTCCAGTTTCCAGTGATCATGTAGGGATAGTAAAGTGATTCGAGGTTGCGACTGCGTATAACGACAAGACGCAATGGGAAAGTACGAATTATTGACGTTGTGTTATTGTATCATGAACATTTGCTATGATGTACAGTATGGCGTAGTGCACCCTGCAGCAACTGCGATTGGCCAATCAGAGATGCTTGGATTAGATGACTGATGCATACCAACGTGTCTCTATTAAGGAGATCAGAAAGACACAAACCCGCGGAAGCTTGTTGGTTTGAACAGCATTAATTCGTTGATATCTAGAATCTGAACAGTTGCTAGGTAGACCAGCATACATGATGCAAAAGAACGACTGACTTCTGGGTAACTTATCAGACTACCCACTCAATGCTAATAAAACACCACTCATAATATACATAAGCCAATAATCGCAATGACAACAGCGAATAAACTTCCACTCAGCACCGTCTCGGGCTGAATGTTCGATGCCCCACTCGAACCTCCCTGCACGAACCCACTAGCTGCGCTGCCACTCCCACTCCCTGTCGCCGCAGACTGTTGAGCCTGGCTCGCAGAAGCAGTAGTATCACCCGCATGGTTGTCGACACCATTTCCAGCACCAGTCATCCCTGGCACCGTATTCGCTGTCTTGCTAGCTTTCCCACTCGAACTTGCGCTCGCCTCGGCCTCCTCCTTGCCCTCGTCCATGTTGAGACCTGTCGCAAGGAAGGAGCCAAGCACAGTCGGGTCATCAGTGATAGCAAAGTCGCTCTCCGCAGCATCCTTGTTCGTCAGCTTGTAGCTTTTGCTGCCTTTGACCTGAGCATCTGAGGGTGCATCGTAGCAGTCAATCGTGACCGAGTCGAACTGAGAATAGTAGTAGCCGTTCGTCATATAAGGGCTGTCCCAGGCGATTTCACCACCTGCCCACTCGATGGTACCCTTTGGGTTGCTGGGTAGGCCGGCAGGCCACAGTGAGAGTTGCACTCGAGCGGGCGATTGTGGGTATGAGTAGCGGCTAGAGGTTTCGTTGTACGTGTCGGATTTCTTAAGGGTTCGAAGGACTTTGCCGTCGATAGACCATGTAAGTTGCTCAGGAGTCCAGTCGATCTCGTAGTCGTGGTAATTGGCCATCGAGTCGCTTGAGATAGTCAGGTTCTTGCCGTTGTCGTCTGGGAATAGTTAGTGAGATGGTTTGTGCAAAGAAATGTCATGTACATACAGTTCGTTATGCCCAGCGAATAGAAGTTGGACTGTGCCGTCAACAGATCTGTGCCGACAAATTCAAAATCAATTTCGTCCTTGGTGTCGGACAGGAGAATGAAAGCAGTAACCACACCAGCGCCAGCGCTGGTCTTCATCCTCGCACCAATCTTCCCATACCAGACGTAGTGTGTGCTGGCCAGTAGAGTTCCAACTGTGCCTTGTGACATCGTCAGGAGGACACTATCCTCATAATTTGCTGGTTCGCCAGAGGAACTCCAGTCGGCCTTGGAGGCATCTCCTAGATATTTTGTGTTGGACTCTACATTATCCAATTTGCTAAAGTCGTATGTTGTTGATTTGCATACTGGCATGGGTACGCATGCATCGAGACTGTTAGAGTTGAGGGGGTCGCAGCCACCGAGGCAGTATGCGCCAGTACCGCACTCACCGTATTCTAAAGCACGTTAGCAGATGTTCCTTCCTCGTGCGTGAATGTTATGGCCGACATACGTGAGCAGCAAGGTGAGTCCTTTGGACAAAGAGAGCCATCACCGCATTTCGCCGCAATAGCTGGGGCGACCACGGCTGCCAACAGCAGAGACGCTGTCAAGAAGCGGCCCATTCTGCAAATCTTCCTTGTGCTAGTATTGGTATTTCCAGTAACCATGCAAAGAGAGATCAATGGCTGGGCGTCAACAGTTTAATTCCCAACTTCAGCCGCGGCTATGCGACTGATGGGCAGAGGAGGAGGTACTCGTAGTACAATGATGCTCGTCGATGGAGTCGCGCGTGTTCGCTGGTTCGCTTGTTCTCGGGTTTCCGTGTCACAATCAAGGCAAGGGGTAAGTTAGAATGGTAGTGAGTGAGAGAAGTACAGCGTTTGCTTGTAGCTGTACAGCGAATGTTTGAATGTTGGAAGGATCCAAGAAGAAGTATTGAAAGGACGTATGTCGACTACAGTGAATGAACAAAGAACAATGAAGCTTGCCGTGGGGGTGAATGGCCGTCTGCAAAAGTCTGTGAGCGCAGTTGAGACTGAACACGAGGTGTGAAAGAGCAAGGGCGAATTGTGGCGCTATTGGGGCCTGGACAGGGGTGATTCTGAGCCAGGGGGTACCAGCTGAACCAATCTTTGCGCGTCAGGTGAAACCTAACTCCCGAAAATGAGCTTAGCTTGCCATCTTGCATAGCCCCGATCGATGCTCATTGGCGGTGAAGCTTCTGGCGTGCTGCAACATCTTTAAAAATAAGCCACTGTCTCCACTCTCCTTTTGCTTAAGCCTCGTCAGTCACATTGGACATCTCATTTTCTCGGTCACGCGAAACGATAAATTTGTGCAAACTGACAATTGATGTCCATTCCTATCGGCATGTAAAAGCTGATGCCATGCGCAAAAGTCTTCTCGACACCCTGCGCGCCTTCAGATTCTGAATGGCGTCGAGTGCAGCGTCGGCGCCGTGGGACGCGTATGCAAGGGCAACGCAAACTCTATCGGCGCGGCTCTCGCCGCAGAGGCTTTCTTCTGGAACCTGCAGGTTCGTCGAATTGTTGAAGGCAGCAGGTATTCTTCGTTACATAGGGTAGGTGTGTGCGTCCGTCCTTCAGCATGATGTCCGTGCAGAAAATGCAGAAAATTCTGCAAAGAGGTTGCAACCTACGAGTTGAGATTGGCCAAAGTGACATATAGGAGATAACTTAAGCCAGATTAATATTCTCCGAATGATCAACGCGAACAATGCGCTTGATTGGCTGTAGGACCTGACTACTATCTATGAGCTTCACAACATGGACTAGACGTGCTCTCGACGAATCGCTCAGGCTATCAAACTTCTAGGATGTTGTGCATTGTAAGTGTGGGTGAATATGAGAATTACGAGCGTCTGCCATAGAGATAACGCTCCTGGCGCCGATCCAACAGTTGCTCGGTTGGTGTATCTACCACGGACAGCTACACAATCGCTATGACCTTGACCCTACCAGCCGACAGCTTTCAAAACCTGTAGGTTGGATGTGCGCTTTTTCAGACTGCAACAGAATCAGGCAAGCAGGACTGGAGGGGCGGCAGCACATCTGTATCCTCGCCATCTAGCAACTATTCGCATTCGAGCTTCTACCGGGTGCAGCGTTGATCAAGTGATCTTCACAGTTCCGTAAGCTCCTGTATGATAACCGGGACGTCCTTCCATCAGGGGTCTTCTTGCACCCTAGGGGAGGCCTGATTGTCCCGCTCGAAGTTTGTTCGCCCGTTCACGAGCTGGCACCTCATCTCTTGTGTCACGAATGGTCCTGCCGAGCTTTGCTTCTGATCTTCTAGCACTGTGGTTGTTTGATGTAATGACGACGGGGACGAACTCAGCACACTCAATCGGGTCTGGGCGTGTTGTTACCCATACGCGTTTTTGCGGGCATCCTGGATAGGGCAGTCTGATACGCACTTATGGCGCCGTAGACCCAGAGCATTTGTTCGGAATGGCGACGGGTACCGTGACCGCTTCTTGTGTGGATGTCAGGGCATGGCGATGTTGTCTTGAGTGGCTCTGGCAGCCTGTCACCTCGTGAGCGAGACCTTGCATAAACCGAGACAGGACTGCGAGCGTGATTTGAGAGATATCAGCTTGACACCGCAGAGGAGAGTTGGGAAAATGAGAGCATGTCAGTACAGCAGCTGTCGACTTGTTACGCATGTGGTGTGCACTATGTTACCGATGTAGATGTGCAAAAATGTCCTTTCTCATGGTATCTCTCGAGACTGCCTCAGCGTAGGCAAGGAGTCGAGAGGACATGCCGACAGACAAGATCGTTAGCAATGTTATTCCACTCACACGTTGAATGTCACTCGCCGTGTTCGGTATGCTCGTACCTTTCTAACTCTCTTCCAAGGACGTGCATCAGTGTCAGACAATCGGCAGTTCTGTCTTGTCAGCCGTAGCTGAGTCGATGATGTGATGCTGCACAACCGTGGATGCGGAGTACGTGTGTTCCCAGCCGCCGCTCCTCAACACTCAATAATAACACATCATACATGTGAGCGCGGGTCCCATGTGCTTCGCAGGGATATGGAGTATTGTCTTGCAGAATGAACTAAAAGCATCGGAAATGAAGGTCCTTGTCTGCTGGCATAGAGTCTGCCAATGCCATTGGAGGTGCAAGGTGTATTGCCCCCATGGTAGCTCCTGATGCTGCAAAGCAATGTCTACGCTGTTGGTCGACTGAGCTGTCCTGTCGTGGTTCAAGGGTTACTCACGGTTCTCGTAGTCAGCCACTATTATAAGCTTCTAGTATTTTTGCATGTCCGTAGTTAGCTTACTTATCCCGCTCTGGAGCCGGCACGCAAAGCTCCGATTGAAGCATGGACGGAAATGGGGTAGGGGTCGTTGCAAACCTGGTCAGACGTTAACCGTCTGAACGTTTGGAATACTAGCTAAGGCGTACTGTTGCGACACATGGCAGCTGTCGATGACGGCAGTTATGTTGAGAACGTTAATTATCTCAGCCAAGTCGGGTAACCTGTGTGATGAGCACAACCTGCATACACGGCCAACATCTATGATGAGTATTATAGTGCTTATCACTTTCGCTCCGGACGGTGTGCTCATCGCCAAGCTGCCTACCTGTTCATTTTGTCTGGCACAAGGTGGAAATTGCTACTCTGGCAGTGCTTACTGCGAAAGCCATAGTTTGTGATAGCACGTATACCAATGTTGCACCGATGTTATTATTGTCGTCTGCGTACCTGGTCGTTTCCTGTGTGGAAGTCGGACCATCGGCCTTTCCTGTTTGTTGCGCTGATTGGGCGTTCGGAAAGTGATGATGCACAGATCAGGCAGGAACGCAAGCCGTCTCCGTAGTACGAAGTGGTTTGCATTAGCGGAAGATCTGATTTCGTTGCCGCTACTGCAGCTGCTTACGGTACAACCGTTCAAGAAGTTGAAGCGCATAAATGTTTGCTTGAGACACCCTTCTGTTGGTTCCTTGTGGTGTCCCGTATAATCCGTCCGAAAGTCCGGCCAGTTTACTGGCGGAGGTTACCCGATTGAGATGATTTTTCGCCTGCTGAAGGCGAACTAGTCCAAGAGACAGAGCCCCTTCATCCCCTTAATCATCTGCAGTTAGCGACATGGCACTGGGTCACAATTTGTGTGATTGTGTCTGAATCCTTCGTGTATTATTGAACGCCTTCGGGCTTTGTACTTGGCGCCAACAAGCATGGCTGAGAACTGCGATAACCACTGTGGACGTCGTACAGTACCGTATGCACGACGCCGAGGCTAGCGCCGGCCCAGCCACACACATGCGCTCAAGCAAGGACTTGCCTTTAATCTAAATAGCATCATCATTCGATGCCAAGCATGATCATCTAGGATGATAGCGAGTGTAACCTGTTGCCGTTTGTATTCCTGAGCTCTGCTCACAACAGCTGTAGAGGGCGAAACAAAGATTTGGAGCCAGGGTCTTGCCGGAAGGTTGCTTCGTTTCAAGCGCCTGCTCGTGTATGCGGCTTACGTGGAAACCTCTCCTCCCTCTTCAACCGAAAGTACTTGTAATCTCTGCTGCCCGCTGCCAAGATTGCTTCAGATCGCTTGTTCTAGTGCTCGGTCGTACGAATGTCCTCACGGTTGGAAAAGCTTGTCGAGAGTGCTAAGATAGTAATGGCATCGATCTGGTCAACCTTGCAGCTATTCCGACCGAGCATTGTTACTTGCTGATCTTTCCGTTCCAAGGATCCTGTTTAATATCAGTGGAGACTTACTACTAGACTCTTTGCCTTTTGAGCGAATCAAATCTCGTTCAGAGGTAGCATACCGAGATCGACGTCAATACACTCTCCAATAATATTCCGGCGGGCTTCCTGCTACATGCCAAGTGAACTTGTGCCATAGAGCAGAAGGCCGTTTTAGTGCTTTCCGATCTTGGGGTCCGGTAAGTCAGGGGATCAGCATATATCCATATAAGGTGGGACGAAGTTGACCTTGATCCCTCAAAGTTAATCTCTAGTGACTTTGGTCTAGTCCGAGCTTCTCTTTTTAGTCCATGTGAACCACGCTTCGCGCTGCTGTACAACTTTCCCTTTTCTCGGACCACGGCCCCGATATATATTAAGCTGCATATAGTTGTGTGACAGAGGCATATTCTGCGACCCGAGGCCGGATCTTTCATATATTGACGACTTCAAATAGCTTGGGCCTCGCTCTTCTCGCTATTCTCGACCAACAACGAACTCACCTATCAGTAGTCCGACAAGTCAACGTCACGATGGGTCACGCAGCCTCCAAGCCAGATCCGAATGCAAAGTTCAGGGTTATCGGCGCCGGGCTTTCCAGGACAGCAACAACATCTTTTGGGACGGCACTTACCGAACTGTTTGACGGCCCTTGCTACCACGGCGGGACACAACTGCTTTGCTCCGACGAATCGGTGATCAAACGATGGATCGATGTATTTCGGAAGACACCGATCCAGAATGAGGAGGACAAGAAACAAGTCCATGCTGAAATTAAGTCTTTGATGGACGGCTACGTTGGCTGCACAGACCTGCCCGGCAATGCTGTCGTTGAGGAGCTGCTGGAAATATACCCAGACGCAGTCGTCATCTGTACAGTACGAGACCCAGAGAAGTGGTGGCAGTCGATCCGCCCAATCGTCGAGAATGCCAATTTCACCGTGCTATCCTGGATTTTAGCACCAGTACCGAGATTCAGATTCTTCAGAACGTACCACGACGCCTTAGATGAGGGGAACTTCGGCCAAGCTCACTTCAAGGAGGGTGAGAAGAAGATGCCCTCGAGAGTGACATACGAACGCCACATCGAGTACCTCAAAAGAGTGGTGCCAAAGGACAGATTATTCTTCTTTGATGTCCGGGATGGCTGGGAGCCATTGTGTCAGATATTGGGTGTACCGGTACCCAAGGACAAGCCTTTCCCAAGGCTGAACGATGCTGCAGCTGTTGAAGGCATCATGAAGAGTGGCATCAAGCAGGGAATGGCGACTTGGGCCGGTATCGGCGTCACCGCCGCGGCAGGTCTGTACACTGGTCTGCGCATGGCCAAGATCCTGTAATTCTGACATGTTTTCTATCAAACTTGCTTCAGGAGGTTGGCTCTCTGGAAGACATGGGTTCAGGGACAAGGAAATTTGGCGTTTGGGTCGGCTGCCAGTACGGATCATGGCCAAAAGGATTGTGTAAAGCCCTAGACAGTTAGTAATCAACATCGAAGTCAGCATGTGCTGACGACTATTGAGAATATGTAACGGTTCCGATATCGTTGTTCTCCATTGGTTGTCTGTCTGAGATATGATGCTGCTTTGTTACACCTAGTTTTGTGCATCAGGCTGAAGCTTGTCGAACCAAGATTTTGTTGAACATTGGAGAAGGAGGGACAGCAGCGGCTCGCAGTGATTAACGATTGCACCATATATCGCATCGGCTTCCTTCAGGCGCCAGCCAGTGTCTCCCGTACATAATGTTTGGATCGGACAAGGAGGACGTGAGGCTGTTTCCATCGGGCCTGGACTAGCTTCACCGCGCCATGTGAAAGGTAGGTAGCGCCACCATGCAGGACCCATAATCCTCAGCCTGACTTCACCCATCCGCCAATTCGAGTCGCAAGAGTGATCAGGAGGCAACAAAGTGTGCTAAAATCTGAAGAGCTCATCTCGGGGGTTTTCAGGATCAAACTGGGAAGTGTTCTGCCTTAAGTTCTTTATGTTATGCACATGCAAGATAGAAATGGGTACGTAGTGGTCTATTTCTAGTCCCTGTGCTGGAAAGAGCGAATCAGATCCTAGTACAATCGATCCTTCGGCTCTTTTCGTGGTAGCACCTGCCGATACAGCCGATCTAACCAGGGAAGGCAAGAGCGCTAGGTATATTAAGGCTAAGGGCTGAAAGAGGTCAGATATCGCATAGTAGGCTGTTCGAGCATCTGTCAGTTTGACTTGGCGATCGAGAGCGAATCTCCATAACATGGCTGGGTGGAACGGAATACAGACGAAATGTGTAATTTCCAAATGGCTTGCATGTGGTGCAACATCCACCCTGTCATCCTGCTTCTTCATGGCACGCTGTACCGTCCATTGCATCCTATGTAAATGTTTCCAGTGGGCTCGCTTGCCATGCTCCTGCCTGCCGCACCCGAAAACGCACTTGCAATGCTAATCAATCTAAACATACCAACTAGGTCGTACATCATATCATCATTCATCGTCGAATGACAGAAGGACCCGTCATCCTCCCGCCTCCAGAGCTCATCAAACTCTGGCGCACAATCATCTCAGCGGCAGCAGCAGCTGCCAGTCTCTCTTTCTGTCGTGACCGATCTTTGAGGTATCCGGCAGCCTCCGGCCTCATTCGCAGTATGCGCAGTATCATATCATCGCTCGGCTCAGCCTGTGCGGCCTTCCACTTCTCTTCCTTTGCCTTGCGCATCGTACCTAGGTTCCTCGCCAGCATTATTGACTTGGCTCTCCGCGCTCCAGGCGCCGCGCCTGCCGCCAACAATCCACCAGAAGAGGGTGCGCCAAGGTGTGCAGGCGCGCTCAGACGCGACCGCTGGGCTTGTTGAGATTGTGCTGTGGCGGAGGCCATGCGTTCGGACGTCCGGACGAGGTTCTCTGTTGTTTCAAAATAGAAGAAATTCAACGTCTGTATCTCATGGTACTTGGGACTCTTAAGCACATTTGTCGGTACTCCGTTTGCCTGTCCTGTGTCCTCGTCGACTGCGTTGAAGAAGTCGAATAGACTTTGTAACCATTTGAAGACAATATCCAATTCTGGTTGACTCAATTGTTTCTGTTGGCTAGGAAGATCAGATAGTGCAGGGACGAGGAGAGACTCGATGGTCATAAGGACTTCTTTCCACAGACGCGTCATCACTGCTATCATTGCGTCGGGTGTCAGTGTTTGGTTCATTATGAAGAAATTGTCGTCGAAGTACTTGAATAGCGGCGTCAATGCGTTCGCAATGTCCGCTTCGGTGGGGCCGGTAGGTCCGGTAGGCGCGGCATTACGGTTTCGATAAGAGGAGATATAGCTTGATACCTTGGCAACAGAAATGGTTTTGTTGGTTAACTGTCGCAAGGTCTTCAGTGATAGACAATGATTGATATACGCCGACAACTTATCGGTGATGTTCCTTGTCATATCTCTTTGTGTGCGTTGGAGAGCACGAAAGGCTTTGCCGAAGTAAAACTGAATATCGTCTCTTTCACCTTCCATGCTGACTCTCACGAGAACGCGGCCTTGAGTGTCGAGGTTGAGCCAATACTCGCGAGGCAGAAAGTCGCCGAAGTGGTTTGGGTCGAGTTTGAGGGATGTGCGACCTACGTAGTCGTGATCTTTCATGCTGTCCCAGTCCCAAACTGTCGCGATGAGATTGAGTGGCCCTTGAGTTGTGATGTCGACAGATTCGTCCCAGCGAGGATTGAGGTTGCGGTAGATTGTCTTGGTTTTGAACAGGCGTTTCTGGTACTCGTCTGTTAGCACGACGTATGGATCACTAAAGCCATTCACATCGAGAGCTTTTAGTCCTTCTGCTTCGACGAGCTTGATGGTGAAGACATAGTTTGTGACTTTCCTTCTTTGTTGTAATGACGGCGGATTGTGGCGTTTGATCACGTCTGCGCATGCATCGACGTTCATTTCGGATTCAAGTTTGTCCCATTGATGGATCGCGAAAGAGACATCGTTCAACTTGACGAAAGACTCGGGATAGAACTGGAAGGGTTCGACTCTATTTTCGTTGTTCCAGGCATCTTTGGCGTACTGCAAGTATTTCTGTTGTGTCGTTTGTTTAGAAGCCATTTCTTGTTCTGGAGTCAACCTGTCCATTTCGCGGTGAAACATCTGGTCGAGAACCTCGCAATAACGAGATATACCATTGCCTAATGACTTCGACAAGGCGGTCATGAATTTGGCGTAAGTAATGTCATCATCCCATTCTAGCTTTGCCACTTGCTCGATAACTTGGTTGAAAGATCTGAACACGTCCAACACAGAATTACTGTGTCTCTCCTCTTCAGTGGGTGGCCTGGACTTATCATCGTTACGAACCTGAAAGTTGTCGTGTTTGATGGCTTGCTCGACCCAACCCATGACTTGGGCATCAGTAGCATTGATCCACTTCCAGACAAATTCTTGCAGCACATCCTCAAGCTTGTAGGGAAACGCGTGGCCAGGCAGTGCATCGGTATAAACTCTTCTGAAATTCGCAAGCTCTTTGTACAATTCGAATCCATCTTCCATCGGCACGTCTTGTTCTTTTGCTTTTGATGTCTCCACGACCGAATCTATCATGGCTCTTGAGTCTTCAGCAAACGCAGGCAGCATGCATTGCAGCAAGATGCCAAGGGACTCTATGCCCAATATTTCCGGGTTCTTTCGGTACCTCTTCTGGATCTTCTCTGCTTTCTCCAGCACACGCTTGCCGAGCTGCATGACGTGGTAGAATTCCCAGGTTTCTTGTTCGCCGGGAATTTCTTTCTCAACTAATCCGGCGTAGGTCTCTCTTGCCTTGCTCTCGAGGCCTTCCGAAACTTGTTGCCTGAAGTTATGGAATTCATCTTCCGAGTAGCTGAAGTTCGGATCGCTCTTGATGTGCTCATCTATAATAGCCAGTATCGACCCTAGAAGAGGAGATTGCTTGGTGTCGTAGCATGTCATCATAGCACCGTATAGTTCTCGTAGCAATCCGTCATACAGGGCGGAGAGAGATTGTTGCATCAAGCTGAAATCTGCCACTGTCCACTTGAAGCGGTCATAGAGCAAAGAGGTCATTACCAGTGAGCTGCGTTTATTCTTGCCGTCCTCTTGCACTGGCTGCTTGACGTAGTTGAAAGCTGCATCGAGCTGATCTAGTGTGAGCATTTGCTCGGTAAACTTCTCTCGTATGCAGTCCAAGAAGAGGACTATTCTCGAGAATTTCGGTATCCGCCATCTCAGTGCGAGCTCGTTCAAAAAGTCCGTCGACTGTTTGGACAGTATTTGCGGCATTGCTCCGTTAGCGCTACCTTGTGCCTGATCACTCAAGTCCCATGTCAAGGCCAGGTTCATGATGTACCTAAAGGTGCCTCTCGCGTCTGCTGGGATGAAGGTGTAAACGTTCTCTTCGGCGTCGCCTGCCGAGGCTTGATCATCAATTTGCAACCCATTCAGATCAGGCATCTCGAATGAGTATGAGGATCCACCAGCAGGCGACAGGGTTTTCGCAAGTTCAGCATATTGGCCATCGGCGATCATCGAGGCTCGAGGATTGAATTGAGGTAGATTGACTGCACCGCTCGTCTTTGCTAATGTTGGGTTTATCTGCATTATGGCTAGTACCATTTGTGATAGATCAGGCGCCTCATGCTTCTTCCATTCTTCGTATGCTGCTCTCGTGTCAAAATCAGCTTCACTCAGCGTCCTTCTGGTACCCATGTTCAGGTGTGCCTGGTATGTCTTGAGATCGCGCAGTGCTGCCTCCTCGGTCCATTCGTGCTTATGCTTGTCTATATCTGATTGTAGCATTGTATTCCGCAAACCGAAGATGCGACCCACGATCTGCACATGCGGCATATCTTTGGCCTCGTAAGTAAGCGGGATCTCCTCTTCCACGTTCTCTCCTTTGGTCTCTGCGGTGGGGCTTGATAGGTCCTCCTCATGCTTTAACAACTTGCGCTCGAGGTTGGTCAATCGTGCGGCCAGATCTCGTCTTTCGTCTGCCCAGCCCTTTTCTTTCAGAGTTGAGCTCATCAGGCGTACGAAGAGGGCCAGATGTCGGTCGACCATTCTCTTGACCCCATCGTCGTGCGGCGGCTTCCCTTTACTGAGTTCTTGGGTCGCTTTGGAGAAAAACATCAGCACCAAATCCTCGGCTCTCTTCGACTCCTCGATCTGCTTGTGAAATGTAGGATCGGTGTAATGGAGGAAGAAAATGGCGAATGTCCTCCTAACTTGGGGGTCCTGGTACTCTGGTCTCCTATCCTCGATCTTAATGACGGTCTGTAACCTCTTCTCCAGCGCCTTAACGAAGCCATGTGGGTACTTCTCGCTTTTGGAGTCTCTGACAACTTGGAAGTCCTTCATCAAATCATGTAGGGAAGCAGAAGTCGCGGCGCGTGCAACTTGTGGTCTCTGTATGGTCCTCGTACGTTTTGCCCTGGGCTGGAGGAGGTAGGAGAGATATGCCACTCGCAGGGCGTAGAGGTAGGCATCGTTGCCATTGATCGATTTCCTGCGCGGCCTGCCTGTGCTGTAAGAGCGATCGTTGCCGTTCTGCAAACTATTCACCCGCCTATTAGGGACGCGGGCGTGCTGCGAGGATACAGACATTGAGACCGCATGTGGGCGCCAGCCTGGAGGAGGAGGGATGCGTCACCAGGATCCAATATTCCAGGACTGGTTGCGCTCGTTCGTGGTGGCCTGCTGCAAGGCGAGACCTGCTCGCTGAGTCGGTCTAACGCTGACGCAACAAGAGGCGTGTCGCAGTCCTACGCAACAATATTTGTGGTATGGTTGAAAGTGACAAGTATGCAAAGCCAAGGTATCACTGAACAGTCATAAAGGTCGTCAAGTCGTCTGAAACATTGAGCAAAGTAAAGTCGCGAATCAATGCCCAGTTCCTGCAGTACGGCAAGTCGGTAGTCGGTGATCACTTGGGCTGGTCCCGTGCCCGCTGCAGGAGTCCCGTCTTGACACGTGTGGCTGGTGGGCAAGGGAAGGTTGCCGGCTCCAGCCTCAACGCTTGAAAATTCGTGATCACTGCAACCCTTGCCAACACGCAGAATTCTTCAGAACTGGGTCTTTGGTGATATGTAGCGAACTGCTAAGTTGAGAACTCGCAGGCAAAATTCACGGAGATACAATCGTGATCAAGGGCAAGACGGTTCAATGGCCCTAGTTGCACGTATGAGTAAGACAACTCTTTAATGTCATTGAATAAAAACCCCTGTCATGAATCGTAATGGTAAGATGTCTTACCGAAAGGTCTAACAAGCATGAATACAAGAACCACCCTTTCCCTTCTCTGGAGTTGACCGCCATTGCCAGGCCACTGATATTGTGTGCCAAAACAGTTGTCGAACGCCATATCGCCAAACAGCCTGGCTCCCCTGTACAACGGTCTCGGTATATCCCAAGACATGCCTGGCCCCTTAGAACGCCTCTTCCCAACCTAAACCTGGATCTCGACCTAATCCTCAATGCATGTTCAGCGCCATGTGCTCTTGCCGCCAGAGGACAGTAAACTCGGTTTGACACCACCCGGTGCCAGACCAACATTCTCCTTTTCCCTTATGGCATTATGATTGACACTACTCAATCTCATGGCCGCTCGCTCGCCAACGCTCATCCCCCGGGGGTGGCCGCCCTCAGAAGCACCACTCATAGTCGTCCTCCTTGCCCCTCCCGAAGCGACTCGGTGATGACCAGTCACGCCATCGACTCGTGGGCTCAGCACACCTGTTTTCCATCCGTCACTTTTTGCTGGTGGTGCCATTACCATCCTTCTAGTATGGCCCGCACCGAACATGTCCCCTGTGCCCGGTGGCGAAGCAGCTGTTGCTGCCGTAGGAGACCTGCGGCGATGAGCCTTAGAAATTCCCGAGTTTCTGACCGATGAGGAACGCTTGACAGCGTTTCGGATCTTCATGGCATCTGATTGCGACGGCATCTCCGATGGATCCTGGTTCTCCCCGTCTGAGCTGTTAGCCGGTGTGCTTTCGTCATTGCGCTCCGGTGGTGATCGAGACCGCCGGTTCCCGTGAACCTCCCGTAGAGGTGATTGCTCACTGTCCGATGACGAGAGGACCGTTATTCGCGGTGGCGGCGGAAGTACTGACGCGTTAGGCGAGCCCTCTGATTTCCTAGACAGAAAGCCAGTCTTGAACCTGTCATTCTTGGCGAGAACATTCAGCGCCGGCTCAGGGGCAGGAGGTATTGGTGATGACTGAGGCGAAGCTGCTTCTTCCATTCTTTGTGTGAATGATGACATCTCCGACACTTGTGTCAGAGCTGGCAACTCCGTGGTTGACTCCTCGCCCATCGGGGATGGTGTGAATTTCTGCGGTGTTTTTTCGTACTCCGCAAGGGCACCTTCCTCGGTGTCGTCCTTCCACCGGACGGCTCGTTTGGTGGATTTCACTGGTGACTTTCGCTTCTTAGGTGTAAAGTTCAGCTGCACACCCTTCTTCGCGCTACCAAGGCGTTTTCGTGGCGACGCTCTCACGGGTGTGGAGGCCAGGTGCTGACCATTGGTCATTAGGTTAGGTGGCCGAGAGGGACTTGCCCCGTTAGGGGCGGTGAATTGCTTGCGCCTCTTCGGAGTGCCGGCTTTTCTTGGAGCAAACGCCTCGACAGGCGCAAGACTGCCATCCGGCTTGACGACGTGAGACACTGCGCCCGTCGCACTGGTGAGCATCTTCGTTAATATGCCCGTGGCCTTTTCTACCGCTTCATCGACACTCATCCGATTCATCTGATTAATGGCAGCGATCGTCTCGAAGTGCGCCTGGAGTAATACCTGTGCCGTCACCGCGTCACCCATCCTGTCTTGCTCAGCAACGGCCAGCAGAGCTTCGCGCTCGGCGTTAGCTTTCAGCAGCTCGACTTCTCGACTGAGCGTCGATGCGTCTAAGGTGTCTCCGGTGTCGAAGTCCCTAAGCGAGGTGTGACCGAATTCCAGTGCAGAATTTAGCGCCCGTTCCCAGTTGTTCTTGTTGACCTTCTGTTGGCAATGATGGCGACCAGATTCAAGCTCAATCATGATACCTTGAGCAGTTTTGCGGACTGCTTGGAGGTTCTGCAGCGGATCCTCCTCTTCCATCACGTCGACGACAGCGTCGAAGGCAGCAATCCAGGAAGACAGCACGGATATCCGTCGAGCAATCTGGCGCAGCTTGACCATGTTCGTGACTCGCTCTTGACGTTCTTGTGCCGAATGCTCGTATGCATTACGGATTCGAACGATACCTTCTCTTGCCGCTGTTTCTTTCTTCTCGTTCTGCTTCTTGAACTTGGCAAAGGCTAAGTTTTCGTGATCCTTCGCCTGCGCTTTGAGCTCGTTAATGACGGCGATCTGCTCGTCAATCTTGACCAAGAAGTCTTTGACATGGCGATTAACGTTGTACACATTTCTTGTGACCTTGGTCTGGATGTTCTTGGCCCGATTTGCATATCTCAGTGTATTCTGCGTTTCATCAAAGTGCTCACTCGAAGGACTGACACAGACTATCATTACAGTCTTGCAGTTCCCACCCAGAGAGAATTTCAACAATCGTGTTAGTTTCGAGTTTCGGTAGGGGATGTGATTCCGCTTTCGAGGATCGCATAAGGCGTTGATGCAGCCTCCAAGAGCAAGCAGCGACTTGTTGATGTTGGCACCTTCCAGGAGTCGCTCGCCTCGATTTTTGGTAGCACTTGCGCGCTCGCTGCCTGCAAGGTCGATGATACTGAGAGTTGCCATGGTATGTGGCTCCTCAACACCGGCGTTCTTGTCTTTTTGGGCCACATTGATCTGCAAAACAGCATGTGATCTCGACGAGGTTGCATTGGCTTCGGTGGGAGACATGGTTCTCATCTGATTGCCACGCATGATCATGTCCATCACCTCTTCAACGTTGCGAGGGTGGTGACTAGACAGGCCTGACACAGATACAGCTTGGTTCGAGTCCTCTCTTAACATCAATCCTCCTCTTGGCGTGGCCCCATCTGTCAAGAGATCGCGAATGGTCTCGTTGTAGATCTCTAGGTAGGAGAGCGAGACCTCTGTGACCTTGTCGCTCGACAGCTCTCCTACCCGTTCGAACAGCTCTTGCATGGTAAGAAATATTATGCCAGGTTGCTGCACAGTGCCAGTGATGGTGTGTGTTTTCCCGCACCCTGTAGCACCGTATGCGAAGACGGTAGAATTGTAGCCGTCAAGCACACTGTCCAGCAACGGCTTCGTGGTAGCTTCGTAGACATCCGCTTGCTGGGCGCTGTCATCGAAAATCCGGTCGAATCCGAATGTTTGATCCTTCACCCTCTTGCCCATAGATGGCACCACAGACCTAGAGAACTTCTGGATTGGGTTGTCTTCGGGAGGGTCGAATACTCTGCATACAGTGTTAGTAGTACGAGGCAGGCTCAGTTTCCGACTTACAAGCACTTATCATCGACGACCTTTATGATAGGCCGCAGTCCCTTCTTGTTGAGCTTTGCCGTTGGTGCGGCAGCGAGGGACCCCTCTCCCAGAAAGATCGTCGAGTCGTCGCATTTCGTAAGCTGCGCCGCTTCTCTAATGGTGAAAGGCCGCACTCGAATAGTAACAGAAATGGAGGAAGCGCCATCGGAGATGGCCATCGCAGGCTGATAGATCCAGCTTGTCCTGTGATATCAATGCTTCGGAAGAGAAAGTACGAGTGTGAGAAAAGAAGAGAGAGCACGGAGTCGAGCAGCAGTGAGCCCAATGCAATGGGTCGCAAAAACAAATGTTGTAGAGCAGGAGCATTGCAGTGCGCAGTGTATCAAAGTACAAACATCGAGGTACACTCTTGACCTGATTGGCTGTTTTTGTTTAGTTTTGGGCATTTCGGGAAAGGCTTCGTCTCGTTTCAAGTTCTTGGCCCATGTCAACCGAACTGCTCAGCCGCTAGTCTCTAATGGCTCCAGGGGGCGTATGCGAGCAGACTTGCGACGCAGCTGGCGCACTGGTGAGTAGCTTCATCTTCAACTTAACCTCGTTGCCGCCTTCACTCCTCTATTCTCGGCGACTTACAAGCTGCTGCTGCTTCACACATGCGTCATCTTCTCTGATATACCGTATACAAGTCAAACGCCAGATTCGTTTGTGTTACTTGCGGGAGGGCACATGGAGCATAGAGCTTTCGTCGCGCTTTGTCTCTGCTGCTGAAGACAATGCAGGAGCAATACAGGTACGATACAAATGGAATATCTTTCAAGCGACATCGGGTCAGAAACTTCCCATTCATATCCGTGTCTGGCAGAAGATCCAGGTCGAGACCCAGCTGGAACTATCAAAATCGGTAGCCAAATCCGCCAGCTGAAGAAATCCATCCCTCGAAATGTGGGAGTCGCGGATAACTTCGGTAAGCAAAGGATCGGGACAGCAGCCGCTGAGACTTGTAACTGGTACGGGCGACACAACACTGGGCTGCAGTGGAGATGCCCGCTGACGTATCGCTTTGTCCGATTCGTGCTTTCGACTCTCTGTGAAGCCGGGCACCTTTGATGATATGGCCGCTGCTATCATCGGATCATGGCTTTCCTGAGACCAGCGGGTGTGCATGCGATCGATCGCTTTATGAGGTATGAGATAAGTACAATATCTTCAAGTTGCGTTTGTTTGGTTACTCGTCCTCACTTTTCCTCGTGAACATCATCTACACATTCCTGTCATGGCTCACTCGTGCTCGATCCGCCCTCATGTCCTCGTACTGTTCAATGCAACCAACACCGGTTGTGTTACGACAAGGGCGTACAAGGCTTGTTTGCCAGCGCTCCCCCAAGCAAACCAAATATCGTCAGGAAACAGACAGAGATGTATATACCAACGGAGGCACGCTCATAGCCAACGACACATCTCGACAACTTATATCAGTGCTCCGGAGAGTGAGCAGGCATTTCCACAGAACGCGAGAACCACAATGCCCTCGCGGACAGCACTGTCGCTACTGTCATGGTCGAGTCTGCTGAGGTCGTATATGGTTACCTCGATTTCGTCGATACCTCTCATTCTAAAGCCGTCTATATCTCTCATGGCGTACCTCGCCCATTCCAAGAGTCGCCTGCTCAACCCTGATCACAACAGATTACTGCACATGCTGCTGAAGAAGACATTCTACGCACAATTCTGTGCTGGCGAGAATGCAGCCGAGACACGGAGCACAATAACTCAGCTTAAAGCCCTGGGGTATAGGGGCGTCATACTCGGCCATGCCCGGGAGGTCGTCCTGTCGAAAGCGGAATCAGACTCGCTAGGCGCCGTACAAGCATCGACAGAAGCAGATTTGAAAGAGGTAGAGCGATGGCGAGACGATACGTTGAACACTATCTTGCTTTCGGGAAAAGGCGACTATGTCGCGTTGAAGTTCACAGGCTCCGGCAAGCAAGCGCTACAGTATTTAAAGTCCAACATGCCATGCCCTTCGGTCTTTCGCGACGCTGTACATGAGATGTGCAAGCTTGCTGAAGCAAGAGGCGTGTCGCTCCTTTTTGACGCCGAACAAGCAGTTCTTCAGGAAGGCATTGACAATTGGACCATGTACTACATGAAGCGCTACAACAAGGAACGGGCGGTCATATACGGCACGTACCAAGCGTACGCGAGAAAGACACCCAGCACACTCGCGCAACATCTGGCTACGGCTCAAAAAGAAGGATACGTGCTCGGTGTGAAGCTCGTTAGAGGGGCATATCTGGGTTCAGATCCAAGGGAGCTGTTCTGGGACACTATCGAGGGTACGCACAAGTGCTACGACAACCTTGCAAGGTGTGTGCTGGAGAGAAAATACGGTGGCCTGCTACAACCTGCTAAAGGCGCGTCGAAAGAATTCCCAAATGTGGAGCTGATTTTAGCTTCACACAACATGGAGTCAGTGAGAAAGGCACAAGCATTTCGAGACGAGCAAGCACGACTTGGCCAACCTAGGATACGGATGGCGTATGGCCAGCTGATGGGCATGGCAGACCATTTGAGCTGTGAGCTTGTCCAGCAGGCTAATTCAAGGAAGGATGTCGTGAGCGAGACTGTCGAGGTTCCGGAGGCCTTCAAGTACCTGGTTTGGGGTACAATGGGTGAGTGCATGAAGTATCTTCTTCGAAGGGCTCGAGAAAATCAGGATGCGGTCGCTCGAACAGCTGATGCTAGGAGGGCTTTGGGTAAAGAGATAGCGACACGCTTGGGACTCGCAAGGCGTTGATTTATGAAGCGCAAGGGCACGATTTACTACGAGTTCGAATTTGAATACCATCTAATACGATAGGTCAGATATTCTTACATTTTTACCACCCGACTAGCCGTTTCTGGTTGTGGGTCTCCTGGTGGTTGTCGCATCATGGTTTGCCCGCCAGCACCAGCAAAGCCTTTGGTAACAATTCATTTGCTCGCCAGTCTGTACTCATGATTGAACCTTTCGAGACCGGCGATGGCGACTCAATGCATATAGGTGCGAATGACTCGCTATGGAGGGACACGGGATTTCAATGTGGGCAAACAGCAAATGCCCAATGCAGGTACACATCGCAGTGCCGCCTGCTGAGGGTGGCTGCATTAGAGGTGAGCACCTGCACAGAAAGTCTGTACATCCTCTTTGTCTTCACTTGCACTATTTATTGGGATCGATCTATATGTTTCTTTTTCTACTGCACCGTGCAGATAAGTCAGGTTTGCTTGTCACTGCGTCATGCCTGCCACGCCCACTATGGTTGCCTGCTTGAATTATCAACAAGGCTTGCAACACGACTTCACCACGAACGGCCAAGAATCGCCGTCGTCGCTCAGCTACAGCGAGAATTTTGATGACACACATTCGAATGTCAGCATAACACCGCACATCCACCATTCCTTCCAGGTTGGTCTACCTTTACTATCTCGATATAACCACCACATCACCCCAGCATCTGCAAAATATACCACAGGTTCATTTCGACAGCTTCTCGTTCAGCACAGAATGGATACCCACCAAGAGGACATCAACGATGTCCTCGACGATGTCATTGTCAAGATCAACAGAATTACAGACCACGTATGTTGCTCACTTTCTGCGATTCATCCTGCTAAACTTTATGCAGCTTCGTACTGCAGGTGAAACCGAGGCAGCCAATCACTTCACCCGAGACATGACAGCCACCTTCCGAGGCCTTATGGATGTCATCGCACCCTGGAACCTCGAACAATGCCTGATGAACCCATGCAGCCAACCAAGATTGATCTCTACAAACGCCGAGCCTCCACCACGAAATTTCTCAGTAACACCTGGTAATACTTGGGCATCAATTGCCGCCACCGAGCCTGTCGCTGATAAGCATGGCATTATCAAATTCAGACCTAGCGATGCAGTGAAGCAAACCGCCCATGTGCAAGGAAAAGAAGAGTTTGGACACGATTCGCGGGACAGAAGAGTGGTCTGGGTCAGTCCATGGAGCGAATCGCGACCATTGAGCGACATATCCAACGAAATGAGAGAAGTGGGCGCTATCTACTCTATTGCCTTTGCCCCGGAGGCACAGTCCGTCTGTATCATCTTCCAGCATGCCTACTGTGCCGTTCAGTTCATGCACAACTGTGCAGAACACGTCGGCCGGCATGGCATCAGTCCGTTTGGCAGAGAGCAGGATGTATCTCCTGGCTTACCTTACGCAATCAATGACAGCCTCCGCAGAATGGACCCACCTCACAACGAACGACGAAGGTTGACCTTCGCAAGATCACAGCTCTTTAGCAACGGCATCTCGGAAGCTCGCTTTCGTAAAGACATAGCGGACATCGTTGGTCCCTCCAACGTCGAGCGACTATGGCTTTTCAACACTGGGAACGCCACTGTGGTCTTTTCTGCTGTGCCTCTTGCCAAGATGGTCAGAGAGGCCTTCCTCAAACACAGTCGAACCAAGAGACACCCATATGAGGGTGTCATGGTTAGCTTCTCGCACGATCCCTGCGAGAGGGATCTTCACCTTGTCTCACAAATCCCCGGCCATGCCAATTACATAGGAGCGAATGGCAATGCCAATGCTAATGGCTATTATCGGACGCGGACCAATACTGTCTCAACTGACTTATCTAACTCGTCGTCGAGGAGGATGTCAGCTACCTCCTCTGATTACCAGACTGCGCCTAAGCGCCGCGACACTGGGTCAACCAAAGCCGCGATCGACGAAGATGGATGGCAGACCGTCAAGAAGCGACGTTAGCTCAAGCATCAACTTGGTGCCTATCGAGACGCTCTCAGCGTGCTGAAATGATTCATGATATCGAGGTCACATAACAACCAGAAAATTGCCTGATGCTGAGAGGAGGCTATACTACAATCATAATGAATCTCAAGCCTAGATAGATAGCGCTCGATACTTTCAACGAGAAGAGCACGTACAAAACAGCATCCAAAAATGGCCACAGTAGTGTGTGGATAGGCCAATGAAATTGTTGAGCTAGACAACATCCTGTACTTACCCACTTCTTCACGAAAGAGCATATATTCCCACGAATTCAAGTACTGCATGATCTCGCACCGACAGCACATAAACCCAATGCGCAATGACTTTAATTCTCGCTTTTCCTGGCGCCCTGTTCCACTCCAGTGGTCCCCTCAAACCACCACGTGCTTAGACAAAGCTGGCACACATAGTGCCCTCCGACCACTGATTCCAAGCCCAAAGGGTACCCCCCGCGCCCATGCTAAGTTTTGGTGGCAGTCCATGAAAAACACAAATCATTCGCACGTCACAGTACAGATATCAACCTCAACCCCATACATCCTCAGTAGCATGGTCGAGGACTAGAAGCTATGGAGAGCAGACTGAAGAGCATCATGGGCGTTCCATGCAGTGGTTGCAACCGACCTCTCGGTCGGACTATAAAGTTTCTATCTATAGGATGATACGGGAACAGCCGGCCTGGAGATCTTGCTGGATAACACGTCTCGACAGCGACACAGACCCTGACCTTGATCTCCCACGGCCCTTAGACCATCCTGTCCTCGTGTGGCGATGTGCTTTCAAACGCCATTTTTGCGGAGGACATCATGATGTCGACGCCGCAATACACGTAGACCGTTCAACTGGGATGCACTTTCCTACCTTCGACATGAACCACTGGACCAAAGTATTTCTGTCGTCCCTTGATTGCATAGTATGCACCAGCAACAACCAAGGTAGCAGTGAACAGAACCGAGGCCCAGTTGAAGCCAGCTGCCGTGACAGGCGTGGTGGTCGGCCAGAACGCCCAGAAGAAACTCCATGTCGCGAAGCAAATGGCCAGAATGTTCAAGGGTATGCCGAGCTTACCCAGCGAGAATCGGGCTGGCGGGAGCGTCTCAGGGTGGACTATTCTGCGCCATAGTATGCAGCCTATACTCAAGCAGTAGCATTGAAGGAGAGCCACGGCGAGCAGGGAGACGATGGCGTAGAACGCAACGGGGCTTCCGATGTAGATGAGGCTGAGGCCGATGCTGCAACAGCTTGTTACGATGACGGCGTTCACGGGGATGTGGCGCTTTTCGTCGACGCGGCCGATCCAGTCCGAGAAGGGGAAGCCTTGGTCACGGGCGAAGGACCAGATGTCTCGGGTGACGGCGGCGAGATAGGACATGTTGGAGCAGAGGATGAGTGCGACCATGACGGTTAAGAGGACTGTCAGCCATGTGTTGGACATGGATTGGCGGAGGACGTAGATGAGTGGGAATGCGGTAGGGTCGGCGAACGCTTCGTCGATGTCGGGGATGTGGTAGACTACGGTGATAAGGGCTGGGAACATCAGACAGAAGTTGATGATCCAAACGCTTATCATCACTTTAGGCACGGCCCTCGAAGCATTCTTGACTTCTTCCGCCATGTGCCCGGCCTGGACGAAAGTTAGATAGGGTTTTAATGTGCGGGTGTCCAACATACCGTGTCGATTCCTAACTGGCTACCGATACCAGTGATCTGCCCTGCAAGGACTGCGAGCCCAGTGCTAGACCAGCCTCCTCTGTTTGAAAACTCGGTGAAGACTTGTTTCGTCGACGCTCGTGGAGCGTTCACCCAGATAGGGATGATGAGCCCAAAGTAGGCGAGGATGTGAACCGCAAAGACGACGTTCTGCCAGAGATGGAGGACTTTATGGCCGTAAACATTTCCACAGAACGCTATGCAGACTGCCCCGATCGATATCAACGTAGCATGCCATGCGGGGAATGTATAGTCGACATTGTGGAGGGAAATAATACATTGAATTGTCGTGCCAACAAGGAAGACTCCAAGGGCATTTCCTGCTTGCCACGCCATGGTGGATGTCCAGCTATAGCGCGGTTAGTGCCAACAGACAAGATAACGAGGGTGTACATACCCGGTAAGGTAGCTCAGACCTCGTTGGAGACTTTCAGGCGCAAATTCGCTGACCCAATGGTATTGGGCTCCAGCGATAGGTGCCATACTGGCCATCTCAGCCATACTTAGATAGATGGGACCGAAGCCAATGAAGCTCCAAAGCACTGAATAGACAAGCCCAGGCAGGCCTCCGTTCAAGAGGCCTGGCGTGATGGCGAAAAGACCCATCTCCCATGTCGCTGTTGCAATGGCTACGAAGCTTGCCATTGAGAGGATTCGAAAGTGCCGCATGAGCTGTTGGTCCTTTCCCATTCGCTGCATGTCGGCAGCATCAATGTTGGTCGACTTGAAACCGTTGGCAGGCTCCTCCGATTCGAGGTCCGCCTCAACTGTTACGACACCGGTTTCCTTCACGTGGTCCGTCATCTCCAACATGTCGCCCGCCTGGCTCGCATGAGGTTTGGAAGTCAGTGCTGCCATGCTGCTGAGGGGGAGTTGTGAAGTAAAGGGAGGCTAAAGGGGGATTGTGAAGTAAATGGAGGCTGAGGTGCGAAGATTGTTCAGAGCAGCAGAACTTGGAGGGCATGTCCAGGATTAAAGGATGTGAGCATGCATGGAGGTTTGTCCCTCCATTTCCGCAGGTCTGGAGCTATGTGCCAGGTGCCAGGTACCGGCAGCATAGCACCCACTCGACGAAGGTGCTCTAGATTTCCTAACCTCGAGTTAGCTTGTGATAGGAGTCTTCGGCTGGAGAACCCAAGGTTGCAGGTTTCACCTCAACTGCTACCTTGAATCAAACTCTATTGCCGCATGTACTTTGGAGAGATCATGCACTGGTCGTACATTCCATTTGAGTACAGCCACGCACTGTTAGAGTTCGTACCGTGCTACTAGAGCTTGAGCTAGCAGAGTAGCCCGTCGCGGCAGTTTATAGCTCTTCCGTCGTGGTCGGGAGATACCGTTATGGCGCTTTATAGCGTCCGTCGTGGGGAGACCCCACATGTGCAAAAGGTCCAGACAACGTTCTTCTGCACTGAGGTTCAAAGCTCCGACACACCCAAGCTGCCAATGAGCAAGCAATCCTTAGGCGAAAGCCGCGGGGTCTCAAGATGTGCCGCTCGAGCACCAATCTAATCATCCTGACCCCAGTGAACGAGCTGGCAAAAGCATAAGCACTTTCCTCACAGCCAATCAACTCCTCCAGAAAGTGCCTAGGCTTGCGCTTATCTCGAACCCTAGGATGGTGACATGGATGTTGCATTCGTGGCTACGGCTTGGCCAGATGTAAGTACACAACAATGGCTTGTACCTGTATTTGCGCCGTCGCTGTGCCAATACAGATTGGGCGCGTCACCCCCGCACGCAAGACTGAGCTATCAAGGGCCTTTTACAACTCTTGAGCTTGGGTCTGGTGGCAGGTAAAACAGTGCTCTGTTACTGCCTGGTCCCGGTTCATGAACTTATCCGATAGTCTTGGGAAAGACCTATGGGAATGAGTTATTGTGAGCCACGAAGGAGATGATTGACGTGGGTCTTTCAGTGGCCGTTCTCAAGTCGGCCCTTTTCCGAGGCACCCACGGCCTCCACGGCCTGGTGGTCTGAGCACAAAATGTTGTGGTTAGCCTAGACTCGCGGCAGGCAAAGGACGACGCTATGCTGGCTGAGAACGCTAAGGATGGCCTGTCTAAAGTTTGCGAGGATACTGTGTTGTACGACGTTTCAGGGTCAGAGGGTGACGGGAATATTGCTGTCCCGCTTCTGGTGATAGTCAGGCTCAATGAAGCGCCACGGACCGTGATCACATCCCCTGGAGACAATTGTTAACCCGAAGAACAGGTGGCGTCCATCTCAAACAGGTTTCCGCTGCATGGCGTGCAGCACAAGATGATCAATGGACATAGCCTGTTCATACAGGTCGAGAACGCTAACACGAGTCATGTCACGGCTGAGAAGATCTGAAGCGCCTCTATAGATACTACGTATCGACATCATCCGGTTGCGCGGTCTGTTGCTCACGGTTTCCCAGCATGGCTCAAAATCGTGGTTCTTGGCTAAGCACGGCGACCGCCTTATTCTTCAGTTGGACAGTATTATCGTTTTGCGTGCGGATCTGGATCAGCCTGGGAAAGAAGCAGCGTTGGAGACTAGCTGAGACCGCAGCGTCGGCGGCATTTGTGAGTTACCTCGTATTCACACGAGCTTGCCTAACATGCGTCGACTCAGGCAGTAGCTGTGCTGCACGTAGGAGCAAACTTCTGGGCAATACACCACGGATACGGACTCCCACTGCTCGACATAACAGGGACGCGCTTGGAAATCGTGGAAAAGGTACATACCCCAATCCGACGATATCTTGATTTAACAGAACGACCCCTAGGCGTTATTTGCAAGCCAGATCTCCTACATTGTTTCCATTGGCTTGACCAAAGTCTCGACCGCTTTCTTCATTAAGCAACTGAGTCGACATGGCTCACACACTCGAATTGCAACTGGACTCGCTGCGATATCTGGAGTTTGGATGCTCACATGCATTCTGCTCATCGCTATTCGTGGCGATTTAGCACGCCCCTGGGCTACATTGGACGGTACAGAGGTGTTGGTAAGCCATATATAGGTTCACCCCTGTCCGACCTGAAGAGACCTGACACTGAGTAGTTCGGCCGATGGATAACAGTCGAAGCTACTGGTCTTGCTATTGAATTTGGGCTATGGTCACTCTCAATTGCTCTTGTCTGGGGTCTTCAGATGAAGGCTTCGAAAAGAATTTTGGTTGTTGGCATCTTTGGCTGCCGTGTTTTGTATGAGCCCTTGCATCACCCAAGTTTACCACACCATTCTAATACTCTGCTTAGAATTACTCCTATCGTCGCGGTCCGCCTGTACTATCTAGCCCCAGACAAAAACTATGTTCCGACCGTCACAAGCATTATCCCGCACGTCCTCGCTGAAGGCGTTTTGAATAGTGCTCTCATTGCCACCTCGATCCCCGCGCTGAAACCCTTTCTACAACCACTCCACACAGGGTCTTCCCCAACTGTTGGCGGGGGCGGCGTGTATTGCCACAGCTCTGCACTTCAGTCGCAAGCTCGTGGGACATACAAGCTCAGCTCATTTGCTGGGACCACAAAAGAGCATGCTCAGGCAAGTATAGCTGAGCAGCTACCGGATGGCATTGACACAACCCTACCTACGGCTAAGCCGCAACCCAATGGTGATAGGAGAAGCTCAGCAAATGCGTCCAAAGTTGATGGACAACATGATGACGCAGAATCTGTGGAGAGTAATAACTCGCAACAGATGATAATACGCGCTACCACGGAATGGACTGTTCGATATGAAGATAGATGACCACGAGGCTAGTCGTGTACTGTCATGTACTTGGAAATGCGAGAAAGTGTTGGTACGCAGGACACTACACGCGACAGGTAGTAATCGCTTAACTGATTGAACAATGTACATTTAGCTAGACTGGAGTCAGCCGTGTAGTACTGGATCTGTCTTAGGATAAGGCATACTATAGATCAGTACCTGTCGCGAAATAGTGTCCTGCGTACGAACACCTTCTCGCATTTCCCTGTAGAGATTATATGGACGTCGGAACTTGCACTTCAATCACCATTTGGCGTGTAGCAGGGCTGGACGATCAGGGCTCGAGCTATGCCACATCTGGTATAATGGCTGAGCTAGCTCGATCGATCGTCCTGATGCTGATGACGTATCAGATGCTGCGTCGAAGGACTTTCGAGGCCCTTCGCATAATTGCCACGATCTGAGGTGCAGCATGGATTGCATAATCATGAACAGGTAAGAACAGTATAACTAGTCTTGCCTCCTTACCACAACCACCACGTCTCTTACCACTACGATTCATCCTGGCACAACCTTTCAACAAATCAGCACTCGTTGTTCTCTTCTTCGGGTTCGCAATCATGGCCTTCCAAATGCCGAATTTCGTCAACAAGTTGTTTAGACCATTCACGACCGCCATGTCAAGACCATATGTACAGGACTCACTCGCTGCGGCAAACTACCCACCAGGCACAGAAAGAGCCATCTTCGCAGGTGGTTGCTTCTGGGGTCTTGAGGAGCTCTACAGAAAAGACTGGGAGGGCAAGGGGATGCTGGATTGCAGAGTAGGATATACTGGAGGTCAGACCGAAGCCCCAGATTACAGAAGCGTCTGCTCTGGACGATCAGGGCATGCCGAGTCCCTGCTCATCGCCTTCGATCCTCAGAAGATCACCTTTCGGCAACTCACTGAATACTTCTTCAAGATGCACGATCCAACTACTATGAACCGACAGGGTGCCGATACTGGTACACAATACAGGTCCGCCATATTTTACGAGAACGATGATCAAAAGAAGATTGCAGAAGAGATCAAGGAAAAGGTTGGAAAAGAATGGTACAAGGGCAAGCCTATCTCAACTGAGATCCGAGCTGCTACCAAGTGGTACGATGCTGAGGACTACCATCAGGATTACCTGAAGAAGGAGCCTTTCGGCTATCACTGCCCGGCACACTATGTCAGGCCCTTGCCACCCCTGTCATCGTGAAACCGACAAAATGTTTGGGGTTCGCTAGGAGGGGTTCGCTAGGAACGTAGCCTTGATCTGAAGGAGTGCAGCAAGATCGCGATTGCTTCTCGTCAATCTCCATAGCGTACTGTATCCTTCATGGAGTATCATACAACCATATTGGCTATATCGAAATGTGCTCGGCACCACTCTTGTCCTCATACCTTATTTCACAAACTGCCGTAATTCTTCGCCCCTGCCATTAGGCGAAATTAAGGCAGTCAGGCACGAACAAGCCACGTGATGAATATACAGTAGACACCCCGGCCGTTCTACTTCAAGTTGCGGAGGGGTGATTTGGAGTCATACAAAAATAATTCTATAGTGCGAAACATAGTTACGGTATCTCATCTGACCCGAGCATATAGCGATAACTCCATCCAGGAGTGTTACAGACACCACCCGGCCTGGTATCTGGTGACCACCGTATGGTCTTTGCGCAGCGAGAGCCGACCACCAACATGGCTGAGGACTTGACGGCGCAAGTCCTTAGCGTACTGAACAACGCCAATGGCACAGTCCTGACCTCCGAAGCTTTCCCAGACAAGGACTTTGTCACAGTGAAATCTGCTGTTGACAAGCTACGTTCACGAGAGTTCCTGGAAGCAAAGCAAGTCGACCGGATAGAGCTCGTGCCTACAGAAGAAGGCTCGACGTACGTGCAACATGGCAGCCCAGAAGCACGTGTCTACAGTGTGGTCAAGGAGAGGGGAAAAGTCGTCATCAAAGAGCTGGGTGCCCTGATAGGAGACGCCAACGTCGCAAAGTTCGGCCAAGGCAATGCATTCAAGAACAAGTGGATCAAGAAAGATGGAGATTCATTAGTCCCTGTGGCAGACTCGATACAGGATGTTACTGGTAACCAGCTGAAGGAGATCTCAGAAGCAAAGACGCTAGCAGACTCGAAAGCGGTGGCAGACCTGAAGAAGAGAAAGCTGATCACGGAACGGAAGGTAGTCACTTTCGAAATCAAGAAGGGACCAAACTTCTCCATGGAGTTTGTGAAAGAACAAACAGATCTGACAGCCGAAATGCTAGCTGATGGGTCGTGGAAGACAGCCAAGCTGAAGCCGTACAATTTCAAGGCCAAGGGAGCACCGACCCCTTCTGGAGCACTGCACCCGCTCAACAAGGTGCGGCAAGAGTTCAGAGACATCTTCTTCGAGATGGGTTTCGAAGAGATGCCAACAAACAGATATGTCGAGACCGGTTTCTGGAACTTCGATGCCCTTTTCGTGCCACAGCAGCATCCTGCCAGAGATATGCAGGATACTTTCTTTATCTCAGATCCCCCAAAAGCTGATCCGCCGCGGGAAGATCCACCCTTCAACAAACTCGCCGATTTGACGTTATCAGATTCCCCCTCGCATAAGAGATCAAAATCACAAGTAAAGCAATCAGACGACTACAAGCAGTACTGGGAGAACACCCGTGCCGTTCACGAAAGCGGCAAATTCGGTTCCATAGGCTACCGATACCCATGGTCAGAAGACGAGTCTTTGAAGCTAGTGTTACGGACACATACAACCGCGATATCTACGTACATGCTTCATAAGCTCGCCAAAAATCCCAGGCCGGCACGATATTTCTCGATAGATCGAGTCTTCAGGAACGAAACAGTAGATGCCACACATCTTGCAGAATTCCACCAGGTAGAAGGAGTCGTCGCAGATTGGGGTCTAACGTTAGGTGGTTTGATAGGCTTCATGGAGGTTTTCTTTGGCAAGATGGGTATCACTGATTTGAGATTCAAGCCTGCCTACAACCCGTACACCGAGCCGAGTATGGAGATCTTCTCCTACCACAAAGGCTTGAAGAAATGGGTTGAAATTGGTAACTCAGGTATGTTCAGGCCTGAAATGCTTGAGCCAATGGGTCTGCCCAAGGATATGCGAATTTATGGTTGGGGTTTGTCGCTTGAGAGGCCGACTATGATCAAGTAAGTCGTCACTCCTACTGACACGTTTCGTCTCCTAATGTGCACAGGTATGGCGTCTCCAACATTCGCGAACTACTAGGCCACAAAGTCGACCTCAATTTCATCGAGACGAACCCCGCAGTACGGCTCGACAAGGACTAGTCATCCCTACGACAAGAACGCAATAGAAGACCACGACGAGCCGCTTCACTAATCCAGCGAAACTCGGCAGAAGAGATACGACTTGCGCAAGAACGAGTGGCCAACGAAACACCACTTGAGCGACGAGAACGTCTTCGTTGGTATTTCGCCACGTGCTCGCTAGGTCCACGAAGAGACACCATCGGTGTGATAACAGATCAAGGGTTCCTGCTCAACGACCTTAACGGTCATCCACGAGAAGCTAAGAGCTGGAATAGGAATAGATAAAAGGTTAGACGAGCATGCTAGACGACAGAGCAGAGACGATACCCATCCCATTCTTTCTATCCATCCCTCATTCGTCCTTACCACTATCCTATCTCAAAGCGCAAACACAAGCACACCACCCTTTCCGTCTCCATCCATGCTTACCTACTCCCAAACAGTCCTTCGTGTGTGGGCTCATAGGCTGTTATCTGTACCCGAACCGGCACATCAAGGCCTCTTCAATCCTCAATCAATAGGTGAAGAGGTAGATCAATACTTCGTACATACAATCAGCCGCATATCAGCATGAATTGCCACAACCGCTTACTGATGAGCTGTGATTCCTGAGGATTCGGGTCGGAGCACAGATACGGGCGGGACATTCACGGTCACTGACTGCAAGCATGATGAGCCACGGTGAGACTCGGGGCTTAACAGGAGGCTGGCATGATCTGGTTGGGGCTAAGAAGTTCGTTCTTCGTGCGGTGGGTTGCAAATTCGAGACCGCGGCTGCAGAGATGGGTCAGGTTAGGTCTGACAGTAGCTATCTCGAATAATAACAGCTTGCTCAGCATTTCACGTCTGTGGGAGCTGAGCTGTGTGAATCATGGATTTGAATTTGAAGTTGAATCTGAATCTGTATTTGCATTTCTTGATCTCGTGTCTATGCCATGCATAGGTCAAGACTGCGACTATGCATATGCACTTGACCACTTCTCTTCTCCGTGCAGCATATGCACCGCACCGCACCGCACTGCTTCTTCAACGGAGCAGCCATGCCAGCGTCGAACATAACATGCCCGATTAAGCCGTCTTCACCAGAACCGCACCGCACCGCACCGCACCGCTTCAATCTCCGCAACATCCACGATCCTCAGCCGTACACCGCTACGCAAATATTCTGCAACCTCCCCTCCTCTCAAATCCGTAGCCTCGCTTATCGCGTCTGCTGCGCACTCCAAACATTCTTCAGAAACCCATCCCGCTGCGCCAACCGATTAATGCAATCGTCGCCCTCGGACTGCGATCGCACGAATCCGCATAGCGCGTATGTCTGGTTCTCGCCTGTGTACCGGCCGTTCTCGTCGACTTTGCCGATGGAGATTTGCACGGAGGCGTGGTCTTTGGCTTTGATGATGCGGTTTGTGGCGGAGCATTTGCGGGGGACGTAGCTGGGGGGTCAATGTTAGTGGGGTGGGGACAGGAGGGTGTGGGTGGTGTAGAGGGAAGTGGTGCTGCGACTGGACTGAGTGTGGGCTTGTTGGGTGTGAAGTGACATTGTGGTTGTGGTTATGCTGGTGCTGTCTAGCCTGCGCTTTGCGGTTTTCTGTGGTGGTTGTGGTGGGACTTACAGGTCGACGATCTCTCCCTTTTCGTTCTCCATTTTGGCTGTGTTCGGGTGTGAAGGTAGATAGGTTTGTCTGGAGGGGTGCTTGAGGACTCGTAGAGGATATAGAATCGTGGTTCAGTCTGCGCAAGTGGTAGTCAACGGCTGCGGAAGTTGCGTGCGAAGGCCGTAATTCGTTGCTTGGCGTGAGCCTTAGAGCCTGGATTCTGAGGCAGCTATAACTTTTGGTCAGTAGGCAAGTGGCCGCTGCTGTATGCTTACTACCCACAAAACTGCGAACTATTTTGTCGACGACAATACCTCAACGACCACGCATTATTATATATTAAAACTGATAATCGTAATTCTGCCATCGCTATGAACAGGTAAGTACTAATTCCGATCGAAAAAGACAATATTGAAGCCGTAGTGTTCACGATAACTAATACGCTATACTAAGCGAGATTAGCTGCCAAGGCAGCAAATCGTGCAAACCGGCCAATACGTATGACCAGGAGCCCTGTGCCCCCCTCCCCCCGGACAACCCATTTAGCCGGTTTGCATGCTTTACTAGTACAAAAACCCGGCCACTTTGATTGTCCGGGTGGACCCCCTCTTCGACGTTGTATCTCATCCCTGGCCGCTGTAGGTGCATCTCGGTGTGACCAGCCACTCATTTGATGATTTGATCGTGAAGTGCCGCAAAATGGCATGCTCTTCCTCGCTCTATGGGCGGGTGCTACCCTTTGTATGTGTGTTATAGCTGCCGTAATTGTCGTTGCCGACGCTGGCGATATAGCCTGGAAGCGCGAGCAACAATGTAGGTGTTCCCGACTTGTCGCCGAGATCCATTCCCTGTTTGTTGACGTCTCTGAAGAGGGTAAAGAACTGGAATACTGTTCATTTACCGTTTAAGCTCCGGCTAAGAACATCAACAATACTACCCTCTAGTCTGTGAGCTCCCCGAAACCCAGATTCTGATTTTCTAGTTTCTTGCACTCTACCAGCAGGGTCTCGAGTTCAGACTTTCTGATATATTGCATCTTAGCCCGCATTGTACCTGCAGTCCGAAGGTATTCGACTCCGATTTAGTCCTCGACAGTCTTGACAATCTGCGTTAGCAGGGTGCGAAAGAGCTTATTAGATATGCGCAGCGCTACAGCTGCTTCGAACTGCTCGACAAGGGATCCCAGAGCAGGATATGAGTGCTGATTGATTTCGTTTGCGATCTTAATGGGAAGATCGTAGGCAACAACGGCCTGACTATCTTGGTCGGTAACTCGAGCGTGTCGCCACTGAGACGATGTTGATCGAATGGTCTGGTTTGAAGCTCCTGCAGGATTTGATTGATAGTCAGACATGACTCAGGGACGATCTCTGCCAGCGTCTGCTCAGCGATCTGGTGGTAGAATGCACGAGGCATTTGTTCCTGAACTCGAGCAAGGACTTCTTCGTGAACCGAGTTCATTCTTGTATGATTGCTGTAGAATGGAAGCACAGTTCCACTGCTCACGAGTCGGTAACATTGGTAGATCGTCGATAGCCGCCTGTCGGCAATCTCGAAGAAACTCCCAGCCAATATGTGCGGCTGCCGTTTTGCCATGCCTCGGGCCCTATGGCTTGAAGGCTCCTGATAACAGTCCCATATGGTGCAATTGACTGCTTCTGATATATAACGCAGGAAATGTGAGGTTTCTTAGTCCAAAATCTTGAACCTCAATCATAGCGGTCTTGCTATGAAGTGATGCATCTGCGTAGCAGCTGATATTCGCCCGAGATGCACCGCCATTGCTGATGTGCTTGAGATGTTCAGCCCGACGACGGCTGATTAGTGATGTCTCACCAGCCTTAACGCCAGCTGGTGCAACAATGTCCGTTAGATTCCAGCTAAAGAGGTAATAGGTCGAGGCCCGGTTATTGCTAAGCGGTACTCTATGCATCAAGTTCAGTTTCTTGTAGAGGGAAATGCATTTGTGGCACTCAACAGCTTTGTCGTTAGAAACGACTATGCTATTTCTAACTGAGGGAGGCACCACAAATCTGCACAAGACAATGCAAGGCGGCTAGCGCCGGATCCAGCGTTCTGCAAGTAGCAAGGGCCATGGCTAGCCAAGGCATACGTGCAGGCAGGCCACACGCTGCCAAAGTTGATGTACCCAAGAAGTTGCAAAGCAAGATCACCGGAGCGGCTGAAGGTCTCGCCCTACGTTATGTCACCTGACTACCACCATAGTGAGCCCTGAGATACGGAGAAGGGAGCTCGGATAGATCCATCCATAGGTATTCAGCTCGATCCGTGGTGACTTATGGCGTTGATGATACATTGATATACGGCTTATTTGTGATACCTCGTGATTGTTATCTAATGACAAGCTCCACCCACGCTCATGCTGCTCATTTCACTTCATTGTTAACACTAACTCCACAGTCCCGTCAAACTCATGTCGGCTAACATTCCATCTACGGATGACCCTCCGACATCCCTCGATCAACATCCATACTCCAAGCTGGCATCCTCCCCAACCCGGAACTCGATGTGCTAAAATTCACTCTTTTATGTCCCTTCCTCTTCACCTTACCTCCACAGCCAGCCTCATCTTCACTCACACTTGTGGAGTCTATTCCCGCAGCTTCCTCAGTCCTCTGAGCCTGCTTCCTAAGCATATCAGCCTCAGCAGCTGCTCTTTGGGCCCGCGACTGTTTCCGCCACATAGATGCGTATTTCCCACCTTGCTCGATTAGATCCGCGTGCGTGCCTCTTTCCACGACTGTCCCACCTGATAAGACGAGAATCTGGTCTGCTTCGACGATTGTTGAGAGACGATGCGCGATAATGAGCATTGTTCGGCCTTTTGCGAGAATGCGGAGCGCATCCTGTATTCTCTCTTCCGTTTCCGTATCAAGAGCTGCTGTTGCCTCGTCCAGGAGCGTAATTTTGGGGTCTTTGAGGATCGTTCGTGCGATGGCTACACGTTGGCGTTCGCCACCGGAAAGTTTGACGCCGCGCTCGCCGACTTTTGTGTCGTAGCCGTCTGCGAATTGGAGGATGCGATCGTGTATGCTTGCTGCGCGGCATGCGTCGAAGATCTGTTCGTCTGTTGCGTTTTGGTTTGCGTAGCGGAGGTTGTAGAGGATTGACTCGTTGAACATGTTGCAGTCTTGTGGGACTACGCCGATGTGTTTTCTGACACTGTCAATCGTGATATCGTTGACGTCGTGGCCATCGATTCTGATCTGGCCCGTTTCGGGGTTGTAGTATCGGAAGAGAAGACGCATCACTGTTGTTTTGCCACCGCCAGATTCGCCGACAAGGGCAGTGGTTGTGCCTGGGGGGCAGTGGAACGAGAAATTGTTTAACGCGGACTTGCGCTTATCATAACTGAAGTTGACGTGATCGAAGACTATGTCTCCTTTGCATTCTTGCAGAGCTTCGGCGTCAGGTTTGTCGACGACAATTGGTTGTTCTTTGAAGAGTTCGAGCATTCGCTCGGCGTTGATGAGATTGTTTTGAATAGCACGGTAGAACGTGCCGAAGAAGTTCAGCGGCGCTTGGAGTTGTGCCATATATATGAGGAGAGTCACAAAATTCCCCACACTTTGATATCCTTTCGAGACTTGAAATGCTTCGATGAAGCAGACTGAAAGGAGGGCGACCATGAAGAGGGTGCCTTGAACTGTGTTCATGAGTGCAAGTGTGATTTCCACAAACAACTCGAAGCCTTGCATGGCTTTGATTGACTTTCTGTATCGATCGAACTCGTATTCTTCAGCATTGAAATATTTGACTGTGTCCCAGGAGTGGAGCGAGTCATTTTTGACTGCTTCCATCTCTCGATCGGCTGTCGTGTAGTTCCGCCGTAGGGTTACTCTCCATGCAGCAAGTCTGATGGTGACATAGATATACAGGAAGGTGACGATAGCAACAACTAGACCCAGGTAGATGTCGAACTTGTAGGTGAGGTATGCTATGGCTACCAACAAATCGAAAATCATTGGGCCTACATTGAAGGTCACCATCTCCAGAAATGAGTTGATGGAACTCCCCTTGTTGAGCGCGGATATGAGTTCTCCGGTTCGCTTGCCTGTATGGAACTCAGCGCTCAAGCTATGGACGTGTTCGAAGGCTGCTGTGGAGATGGCTCTATACGAGTACTGGTGTAAGTTAGTAAAGCTGTGCCCGTGGATACTGCTGTTGGGAGGGGTCGTGGACAGTGAATGCCTACCTGTTCGACCGGTACCCATAGTATGCTTCTGGCAGCACCAAGGACGCCTTGACCGCCTTGCAACCATCGAAACAAGATATATAGGGTGATAATGATCCATGGTGCACGAATGCCATGGTCATCTGCGCCTGATAACGCATCCGTGATTTTGCCCGAATAGATTGGTACAAAAACGTTAATCACTCGTTGTGCTGCCATCAGGCAAAAACATGACAAAGCTAATGCTTGCAGCTTGACAGATTTTCGAGGCCAGAGATATGGGAGGAGGACCGCAAAGCCTTTCAAGTAGGAGTACCATGTAACAATTGGCGTCTCAGTAGGCTTTGCCCAGGCATCTGGCTGCTCCTTGCTATGGGGCGCGGAGCCCTGGGTAGTCCCGTATGTATGCCCATTAGCATGGCCATTTGAGCTTGGAGAGGTATTGACGGCGCCGAGTAGTGGCTGTGCAGCTTCGCCGGTGTTGTCACTGGACTTTTCTGACCTTTTAGCGGCAATTTTCAGAACAATGTAGAGAGTGATCAGGCCAACAATGATGATGACACGTATGAAGTAGACGATGACTTCAAAGACTTCCCATCCAGTAATGTCGGTTCTGAGTCTGCCGCCAATCTGGTCGCCGACTGTGGGTTCGTGATGTGGTTGTGTGTAGATGTTGAGAACACTGCCGAGGACGATCAATTCGAGAGGGAATGATATGGACCAGGCAGTCATATGGACCCAAGTGGGAGACGGCTTCGTATCTATAGTTGAGATAAATACTATTCCCCAGCAGAAAAAGGAGCCGACAATGAAGACCTATTCTGGTTAGATAAGACGTATCTACTTCTAGGGACGGGACTCACTATAGCGCTTTGACCTGGCCACCACCCTTCATTTCTGTATGTTATGACTTGGATGATTGTAGATACGCCGTTGGCAACAAAACAGCAGAGAACAAGGCTCGTCAGGACCACAAACACAATCTTGGCTCGTGGCGAGAAGTCTCTAGTAGAGACTGCTTCCTTGATTTGGTTGTTCGACTTTCGTCTGGTCGGCAGCGGGCGACCTCCCGGGCCTACCATGGCCTGTACTGTGATCTTATCGCCATTGCTCGGGCTATTAACCACGCCGTAATAGACCACAGACACAATGAAGACGCCAAGAATTATGGCAGGGTACAAGGATCTCGCGTAGTTGAGGATGTGGTAAGAATTCGGTAACGACAGGCTGCTCGACGCTATAAATGCCATTGCTGGCGGTCTGACATTTGTGGTCGAGGTCGGAGAAAGAGAAGTCAGAAAAGAAAAATTGAATTAGGTAAGAGTGGCGTAAGACTTGTTGGAATGAGAGCTGAGTGCAGAAACTGCAGGTACGCAAGTTGGTATCGCACCGCTTTCAAGGGTAACTGCCTAGTTCTCAACTGTGATCAGTATCTGTTCAAAATGTGATGATGAGCCCGTCCTACCTTGTGTAGCAATAGTCGAACAACCTAACGAACGCTGTCGAACGTTCAGGTGGTCATCTGAGAGACTTCCAGATCACGTGCTGCTATGCTACTGCAATCCGAGTTCGTCTCACGGCGCGTCCAAAACGTGTGGAGATGGATGGTGGCGAGGGCGACGCAAGCTTGCTGAGCCTAATTGTGTTGCCACAACTCTAAGGAACACGACTTGACCTTTGATGAGTACTTGCTAAGGAACAAGAAATCCAGAGGGGTCTGACATGTAATGGCGATCCAAGGTCCTCCGAGCAGCAGAACCGAGAGCCAATTGGAGCATGCGCAAGCGATATAAGATCAAAAGGTGATTGATGAGGGTGTGAAGGATATCAGATAGATCCCCTCGGGGAATGGCACCTTTCACAGAAATTCTCTTTCAATTTCTCCCATATTCTCAGCAGATGGTCATCTTTCTTGCGGTGAGTGTACAGCGTCCTTACTCGTCATTGTTCCTCCGGAAATATACCGTTTGGCTGGATGACAAGTCACCATCCCAAGCTCTTCCGGCACTTCCTGCCTGGCCTTGCTGCAATAGATGCCCGCGGGTGCCTATCGGATAGTCGCCTATGTAGCTAAAGCCCAAGTGCCCGTCTTCTTATCTTAGTTGGCGCGAAGGCTTGCAGCGGAACCATACATGCTTTGATGGCTTTAGGAGGATTTCCAGGAACAGCGGTCGGGAGAGCCGTTGCGAGCTAGAGACCGTAGAAATGTGACGGCATTGCAAGCAGAGATGCATGCAGCTCTTTGGCACCGTTGCGACTAGCAGTAGTGTCATGTTAACGTACCCAAATCCTCTGGAAGCTGCATGATAATTAGGCCTCTTCTCCAACAGTGGTGCGTGCGAAAGTTAAGCTGTGGTGATAAGCTAAACCATACCAAAGTTCTGACTCCCGACGCGCCCAGACAAGTAGCTTTATTAGAGGACAGGCCGCGCCCGCCGCATGCACGACGTCCCTTCCGCGAGATCGATCAGCGCTGCACCCCAGTCCGAGTTGAGCTGGATCCGGCATCCTGGTCATTCACATACATCACTGTCAACTTCATCCTAATTGGTTCTGTCATCGCCTGGGCCATTGTGTTTTGCAAGCTGTGCGACTCGACCAAGACTTTGGACAGGTAGCCTCGCTTTGGGCGAGAGGATCACTTGTGCATATTCACCCTCTCCTGCAGCTAAGGCAAGCATCGACAAACACGCCAACAGGGAGTTGCGATCGTGCAGGTCCACCTGCAAGATGAACATTGGTGCTCACCATCCCGTACCTGTCGATTACTTTCCCACCTGAACATGGCCGAGTCCAATCAATTGTCCAACGTGTCTCAGCCTCCACCAGCACCACCACTGCCTCCGCAACGACCAAGCGTGCTTCAGAGGTTCATCGGGCCTCTGGCGTTCAATAGACCTTCACGAGTGCAGAGCGCGCAAACTGCGCAATCAACCAGCGCGAGCCCCAAAGATGCCTCTTGCGCCCGGCCTTACAGGTAGGACGAGGAAGCCCCACTGCGTTATCTCTGGTCGCTACTGACATTAACCAGAAAACCACCGCAGCGAGCTGCTGTTCACCGGACCGGGATCCCTATCGCAGCTATCGACATTAACGAGAGCGCAACCCATGCCATCCTGGCGGGAAGAGACATCCTGAAGACGGTCAAGGTCCAGGATAGAACTATCTTTGAAGATCTGAACATCCGCGGCGCTGTAAGCAATTACATCTCCACCCAGCCGCTGAAGCCAGAAGACGTGCACAAAAGACGTGAGTTCTTGCCGGCCAAGGACGTCCGATGGTCGCATAAGCACTACTCGCACGTAGTAGCCACTGCTGCTCAGAATGGCAGAGTTGCTCTTTACGATGTTTCGAGAGGAAGCTCTCGAGTCGAGCTACACCACCTCTATCAACACGTGGGCCAGGTCAATAAGCTCGATTTTGACCCTCATTCAGGCTACATGCTCCTGTCGGGCAGCCAGGACAAAACATGCAAGATCTGGGATATCCGGGATCCTAAGAAGCCCCGTGGTTATGCCCAGTTTCATGTTCGTGCTCCGGTGCGGGATGTACGATGGTCTCCTACAGACGCCATGGAATTCGCCTTGTGCACTGAAGATGGTGCCGTCCAGAAATGGGACATTAGAGCGCCACAGCAAGCACTGTTAGGCATCAAAGCCCACGAAAAGTCGTGCTATACAGTCTCGTGGCATCCGGACGGTAAGCACCTGGCTAGTGGTGGGGTCGATAAGAACCTTAAAGTGTGGGATCTGAAGAGCCAGAACCGTCGGCAGAAGCCAGTCTTCTCGGTGCGGTGTCCCGCCGGTATCATGAATCTGGCCTGGAGACCTCCATGTTGGTCAGCCGAGTTTGCAGAACGCGGCACGTGGCAGAGCACGCAGATTGCGACTTCCTATACTGACGATGACCCTCGCATACATGTCTGGGATCTTCGCCGGCCACATATTCCCTTCCGAGAGTTGGCTCACTATGAGACTCGTCCTACAGACCTGCTCTGGGCTGACAAGGATCTCCTGTGGACTGTAGGAGGTGCAGGCGTGTTTGCCCAAAACGATGTTTCGTATGCGCCTCAGCCAGAGGATTCCCTGCCTCCTGGTGCAATTTCCTGGGCTGCAGATGGCAGCTTCTATGCCGTGACTGAGGACAGAAGGACCAAGAGGCGTACTTCTGTGACTGATCCTGCTGCTATGTTTCTGAATATTCCAGAGGGAAGGTTGAGTGGGGCCGAAGATGGGATGGTCAGTCGTAGCCTGACTGATGATGATGAAGGCACCGACACGTCTTTGTCGGAATACGCTAGCAGGCGTCAAAGCAAGGCTGCATCAACACGATCAGCAAAATCTCAAGCTAACACCCCACCCGCCCATGAAGACTTACCAAAAGTATTGCCCCTCGACAGAGCAGTCATGGCAAAGAAGGACATGTTCATCAATGGGCAGCTGTCTGCAATGACACGCATTCCTGGCATACACCTGCCTTACAACATTCTCGAGGAGATCGTCAATGGCTACGCTCTTCCAATGACAGAAAAAGAACGACAAGCAGGACCCGACAATATACTTCCAAGACTGGAGAGCTCCTTCCGACGCAATGCAATGGTCGCCCAGGCAGCAAACCTGCACCAAGTAGCAGAGAATTGGAGACTCATGGAAGCTGTCATAATCCCAGAACTCAGAACTTGGGCAGACAACAACCGGAAGAAACGACTAGCAGCCGAAGAGGTAGAAAGACAGTTCAAAGCAGACGAGAAAGGGAAAACGTCTGTACAGAACACCCTGCCTGCGCTTACCAAGATCTGGCCAAAGGACAAAGACATCAAATCACCCTCACAATCAGAGAAGGTTAAGAGCAATCTGTTTCGTGGTGTGGTCGAATTCCAAGGAGGAAGCAGTGATCAAGGAAGTCACCCTGGTTCCAACATGACCACCCCTAGACAACAACCTTTGCTTAGCCCTGCACCAAGCACTAGACAAGCAGGAGGTACCTGGTATACGCTAGAGGATGCTATCGATCCAATACAGCCCTTGCCACCGTCTCTGGCGCATGCTCATACTACAGCAGCGAAAGCATCGAGAGCGCTGCTGGACAACACCAGCGATCCTCCCGACTCTCCAAAGTCGTCGCCAGAAGAGTCACGATCCTCTCCAGACACGGCTAAAGGCCATCGAAGAAGCGTCACCGAATCTGCCACTCAGCATTTGAGCAGTCTGGCTGTGAGGGGTAGCCCAACATCATCTCTTAGAGCAATCCCTACAGAACGCACGCGAAGCCCTCTTCCAAGTAGAGTTCAAGAAGAGAGAAGAGCCGCACTGAAGGACTACAAGACTCCCGCCAGACAGCCACTCTCCCTCGATCCTCCGATTACAAGTCCAAGATATGGTCGAGAAGACAGACACAATTCCGCAGAAAGTTTTTCCATGTTCCCTGCTTCAACATCAAGCTCTACAAGAGCTAGGGACGTCGGTCGATCTTCTGGGGTAGCAGAAAGCGTGGTAGATGAGGCAGCAAATGCAAGACAAGATTCGGATGTTTGGGTACGGGGGGATAGCTGTTACGACTCGGTCGGTAGATCTGAGAAGGAGTACGAGGAAAGCCCAGCTGGCAGTGGTAGCAGAGGTACTCAGACCGCAGACTTCGCCATGGATGAGAGCCCAGCCTCGATGCCGATGGGGCTAGATGGGACTACAGATTCGAAGCCAGTCGGTGCTTCCGAGTCTGTAGAAGCAAAGTTCAGAGAAGTCCTTGCCCGAAGCCCACGAAGCAAGGATGAAGTGGTGGCCAAGCATCCTGTGGTCCAGGCAGGAGCGGAACGAGAGGCCAACAACCCCTCAACCAGTGGGTCGCGATTTGACGCGCTGGTTGAGGAGGCAGTTGCCACTCACTCCGCCCTGCTTGGTCCACCAGTGCACCACTTCAATCCCCTTCTTCGTGGGCCGGGCAGAGACATTGAGAGCCTCAGCCGCATAGCTGAGGGTGATGTCAGTCGGAAGTCAAGCTATCAGGCCTCTGACTTCCGTCCAATCGACATCACGAAGTACGAGCCGTTGGCCCCTTGGGCACTATCAGCCTACCCCCAAATCTGCCAAGCAATTGAAGCAGATGTGACCGAAGGGGGCTACGGCTCGACCTCCTCTCAATTCTCTGCCCACCTCCTTTGCCATGTCCACCCCTTCTTCTTCCACCAGTCGTTTCGAAGGAAGCGAGCACCGCAGGGTCTCGCAAACATGCCAAAGAAAGTGGCAGATAAATTGCAGCACCCAGCCTTCGCAAGCCAGCTCATTATGAGCATTCTTGCAAATCACATCGAACGTCTCACGAAACATGGCCTCAATACAGCAGCAAATACAATACGCAAGCTCGCAGTCGAAGATTTCGACTACCCTCTCCTCGCCGGCCCTGAAGCACGAGCCCGGAAAGACGAATCAGCAGGTGAAACACTCAAGACCGATCCACGAAAGCTCCAGTCTACCTGCTCAGACTGCAAACAACCCATGCCGCTCAATACAGGAGCATGCAGAAATTGCAAGGTCTCACGTCAGCCGTGTGCAATCTGCGAGGAGCCAATCATGAATCCAAACATCATCGATGCGAATCATGCCACAGCGTACTCCATGTCGAGTCGGAATCAGTCAAATCTGGCGTCCTACTGCCATGTCTGCGGCCACAGCGGCCACCTGTCCTGCATGTCAGAGTGGTTCGCCGACCCATCCAACCAAGGCGAATGCCCCACCGGCTGTGGTTGTGACTGCGCCCCAGGAAAACACAGAGAGGACAGAATCAAAAGACAGATAGCCGCTCGAGAGGAAGACCATGCTATTCGAGGTGCAACAACGTCCTCCAATATGGCACGAAAGGATCCTAAAATGACAGGGCCCAGCCCAGCCGTAGACAAAGCACGTGACACTCTGAGGAAGAGCGAGAGTAGCTCAAGAATCCCGCAGATTGGGGCTTTGCGCGGCGAGAGGGTCACGCAGTCTAGTGATGAGAGAACAACGCCGAGTTCTAGTGGGGCCGCCTGGAGTAGAAGCACGGGTGGAACGAGTTTCGGCAGGAGGGTCAGAATTGTGAAGCCTGGTGAGGACGAGTGATCACTATGGTGCTACGTTGTCAGGCATGAAGTGTCAAGAGGCACAGAGACGATGCAATGTGTTATGATTGATGATGACGATGAATGGGCTCAGATGCTACGAGCTAAGAGCTACGACAACTTACGAATTCACGATGAGCGATACCCCCAGAGAGCCCAGTTCTCCAAATAGCGAAAATGTACCATAGTAGTCTCCTCTAAACCCGCCCTGAAGCGCTGCATAAACATAAAGTTCTTTGGCAGATGTGCTCGTGACCTGAGTTGTTCCTGCGGGCATCTACGCCTGCCAAGCAAAAGAGACCTCCGCAGCACTGCATGCCAAGCAGATCATTGCTCGGAGCTTCGAAGACTTTGTTTGCGCTCCCCGGTTCGCGCCAATCACTGTACATCAAGCTTTGGACAACAAGAAATGCCCAGCCCGTCGAATACGAAAGAGGAAGGAGAGATGGTGGTTGACATCATATTCTGATACTGTACCCTCATACCGACAATTACGCTTCTCTGCAGCATTCCTCGATAGACGCTCTCAAGCCGGCTTCCAGATGTGCACCACGTCTGCCGAATACCATAGGATGACCAGCATGTCGTACAGCATGCCCAAGACCTGTGATGGGGTAGCCAAGCTCTTCTGATGTTACCTCCTCTTTTCGTGTAGTGGTGGCCGGGATATATGTCACGCGAATAAATACAGCTGCATCAACAACTCGGCCATGTTTCTGCTTCTATCAACACCAATGTGTAGGCTCATCAAGGGTGTTTAGTAGGATTGAACACCACAATGAAGTTTCTCCTTGCTGGCTACGTGCTAGTGGCACTTGCTTCGAGTATAGCAGTACCAAAATCGGACTTCATCAGCTACGATGGCTATAAGGTCTTTCGAGTGAAGACCCGAGGACGATTAGAGTCCATCCGACATAAGCTCAGCTCTCTTTCCTATGAAGAATGGAGTGGCCCAGAGCGCACCCATGTCGACATCGCCATCCCACCAGAAGAGCTAGCAGCATTTGAGAGGCTAGATCTCGACTCGCACTGCATGCACCAGGACCTCGGTGCTTCTATCAAGAAAGAGTCTGCCGAGCAGACTGTCTGGAAACGACAAGTCGATGACATGTCTTGGTTTGACAGCTACCATCCTTATGAGGACCATCAACAATATTTCGATGACCTCCATGCTGCATTCCCGGACAATTCAGAGATGGTGTCCTCTGGCACATCCTATGAAGGCCGAGACATGTTCGGTATTCACATGTGGGGCGCCGATGGCCCAGGGAAGCCTGCAGTATTGTGGCATGGCACAGTACATGCCAGAGAATGGATCACATCTATGGTAAGCACGTATCGAGCGACGAGCAGTGTCAATTCCAAGGGCAAAAGATTAATTACAGGATCATCTAGAACCTCGAATACTTCTCTCATCAACTTGTAACAGGCTATTCGACCGACAACATCACCCGCTCCTTCCTTGACAACTACGACTTCTACGTCTTCCCCTTCGTTAACCCAGATGGTGAGTCCCCCATCTCCCCTCTACCTAAATTCCTGTCCATTCATCTAACGTGCCACAGGCTTCGTCTATACCCAAACCACCAACCGACTCTGGCGCAAGAACCGTCAGCCTCCCCCACCACCACCGGCGAATCAATCTTGCATCGGCCGCGACGTCAACCGCCAATGGCCCTTCCAATGGGACGCAAACCCTGACGGCGCATCTCCGGATCCCTGCGCACAGACATACCGTGGCGAAACCCCCTCCGACTCTCCCGAAAACCAAGGTATGGTATCCTTCGTCAACCACCTCCGCGACACCCAGGGCATCAAGCTTTACATAGACTTCCATTCGTATGGCCAGTACATCCTTTCTGCCTGGGGATATAATTGCACCATCTACGACGAGAGTCTCGGCCGACACACTAAGCTCGCTGCGGTGACGAGCGATGCCATTTACGAGGGCGGCAATGGAACGGTCTTTGTTTTCGGGCCCGTCTGCGCAACATTATACGCTACGACAGGGGGTTCGAACGATTATGTTCTGGGTCCTGGGAAAGCTGATTGGAGTTATGCGTTTGAGTTGAGAGATAAGGGAGTAAGTTTGTTCCTCTCTTAGAAACCCGTCTCTGCTCGAATACACAACGAGCGTTGAGCAATGTGTTCTTTGACCATATTGTCCAACGTCTCACGGCACAGCTGCCCCGAGCTCTTCTTATAGGGCTACCGTTACAGCTTTACTAACTTCTACAAAGGACTACGGGTTCGTGTTGCCGCCTGCGCAGATTAGAGGGTCCGCTGAGGAGACATGGGCTGGGATGCAAGCCATGTTGAGTTTGTTGGATGAGGAGTTCTTTGATGGGGAGGGGCCAGCGGTGGGAGCCTAGGAGAGGAGGGCAGGAAGTATATGAAATGGTAGCAATGGAAGGATTCTGCAAGGCTAATGGCTCGGCGGCAAAGTCAATCAGGTGCGTAAGATGAGTCTGAACCCGAGCACTAGGGTCAGCTTTGGCAGCCTCTCGGTTTCAGCAAGCTAGAGTGAATCCTAATGAACACGAAAGTGAAGGTATTTTCACCACTGGTAGCTCTTTCACTTCCTATGTCACTCTCACGTGCCTGCCCTGGTATATTGCGCGTCGAACACTTCGTCCAGTCTGTTCCCTACTGACATACACATCTTGTCTCGAACCGTTGCCCGCTTTGAATCTTTCGCGGCCAACGTCTGCTTTAGCAGATCGAAAGACACTCCACGGCCGATACCTCGAGAGCTTCACAGAGAGACCTCTCAATACCACCATGGCGGCAACCTCCACAGAGCCGAAAGGCATTCACAAATTACCGAACGAACTGCTTATCAATATCCTCGCCTTTGTGCCCTTCGTGCCACCAACTCCTTCCTACCTTGATAAGCCTGGTGCTTTTGGTTCGCACGATCGGCTCAGACGGGTCGACGATCGCTTTCGAGATGTTGTCGACTCAGGAGCCCTTCGTCTCCAAACAGTTCGATGCCAATTCCCAGAACTGGCTGCGCTGAGGGGACTCACCGCCGTCTCTCCCACAGAGCTTGTCGACTTCTCGTTGCTTGATTCTGACGTTCGACTAGCGACCGAGAAAGTGATGAAGAAAGACGGCGGTATGTCAGCTAAACATGCCATATTCACGAGCCTGCACCTGCTTAGCTATATGTCCAGCGTCGTGGACGATAAGGGACATAACTTGATAAACGCGTGTCTCTTTACCTGGGCAAAGAAGGATTTGTTCTCTTCGAAATGGCTCCAAATTCTGCGATATGCACTGCATTGTGTATTCGATCACCTTTTCCCGACCATGAAACATTTCGGGCTTATGTTGGGTGAGACTCTCACGGGTGTCATGATACGAGTACAGAATGAGATACAGATGGTGGATATTCCACGCATGCTGAAACGAAGAAGTTTTGAAGCTGCGGTTCTGTTCAAGAATCATGCTGGTTCTCTCCACGCGAAGATAATACAACAGGACGGCCCTCTTGGTTTAGTGAACTACGCGGATGCACTATACGGCCACCTCTGCTCCATTTTACTACGTCGGTGCGCTGCGACAACGTGGATTGCATCGGAACTCGCAGACGAGAGTTATGAGGATGATCTCGATTTTGTTCAAGGTAGGCTGTGGTGTATGCTTTCGGGCAAACAAGAAGAAGCAGATGCTAGCTCTCAAGCGTGGAGTGTATCACAGATCAGGAGATCATACATCCGCGAAGCGTCCAATGATGACCATCTTCACCGCAAGTATGAGGTTTCCAACGTCAATGGTGCCCCCAGCATGTCCATCAAAGAAATGGAAGATGCTGGGGCATTTTTACGCAAAGCTCATTCAGTCATCGTAACGAAAGGTGTGCCACACCATCTGGAACGCTTTGCAAAAGCCAGAGGACTGTCTTTCATCATGAATAGGTTAGACGGCAACGACGAAAGTGAGAGCGACGATGATGAGGAGGAGGAGGAGGACACGGAGGGTACGGAGGATACGGACGAGGAGGAGGAGGGGGAGGATGCGGACGGTACTGACGAGGATAGCGGAAGTGACAGCGAAGACGAGGCTGAAAGCAACACGGCCGATAACGAAGACGACATGGATGAGGATAGATGAGCCTGAGAGCTGTCGTGGTGGCTCTTGCCCCACTCAAAGGTGAAGATGAGTGGTGCCGGCGGGGTGGACAACACCGGAGCTTGGTGGAAGAGCCTAAGTACCTACGGTCGATGTTGTCGATTGCTGGCATTTCTTAGGCTTCATTGGCTACGAAGAAAGCGAGCACGCTGGGGTGATGGGCATGAGTACACGCGCTTGTGGTTGAGAAGCTATAAACGTAGATAGATATTCCGATAGGCGAGGTCTGAAGCTTTGTACACGATGATTTTCCACCATAATTTACCCTACAACGCGTCGATGTAAGCTTTGTCTGGAGGCTAAGTAGATGTGACATGAAGTCAGCACGAAGTGAGCTAGAAACATTGGATCTATCGAGCCAAGAATAAGCTTAGAGAAGACTCGCTCTCTCCTTTTAATGCGTATCTGAAAAAGGTACAAGTAGAACAAGGGCCAAACATTGTCCTTTATGGCTCAACTTTCTCAGTGGCACATCAGATACAGCTCACTACCATCTCAGCGTAGGCCATTACAGAGTATACCTGAATCCCTCAAGACCCTCAATAATCAACTCACCTCTCGCCTGCTTCTTGTTACGAATCCAGAACAAAACCGACAGGGCCGCGGTGGTGACCAGTATGAGACAAGCAGAGACGATCGTGCCCACAAAGCCCCATTTGTATTCCGGCGAATCCTGTTGCCGGAATATCAGTGAACCCGCTATTCCGCCGATTCCGCCCATGCCAACGAGAGTGGCGGAGCAGAAGGCCCTCTTCCACTGTCCGCGGATATTGTTTGCTTGGTATGCCATGGCGGCGGGGATGTTCGCGTTGACGCCAGCGACGCCGATGAATGCGCCCAGGTAGCGCACTGAGGTTGAGCCGCCGTAGGCCATCATGGGGAGACCGATGAGTCCGACGATCGTGTTGAAGGCGATGATTGGTGCACGGGTATGGTAGCGGTCTCCGACCCAGGAAGTGCCGTACATCATGATTGCGGAGAGGACGTATGGTGGGGCGATCAGGCATTGGGATGCTGCGACGCCGAAGCCCATGGTCCGCAGGATGAGTGGTAGGAAGTATGAGAAAGAGTACGTGACCGTTGTGGTGCAGAAGAAACTTCAAGTGTGGTTAGCAACCTGTGCTAGTTTGTGAATGAATAGTCATAACTTACATGAAACCAAAGCCCCAGATCTCGATGTCGGCTGCTGGTTTGAGGAACTTCTTCATGGTGAATGGCTCTGTCACCACGTCCGAGCGGTCGCGCTCAAGGTTGGCGATGATGAAGAGACATTCCTCGGGCTTCAGGAACTTGAGTGATGGACGTTCGCGTTCTTGATCTGGGAACCGAACTATCAAGAGCCATCCCATCACGGCAAAGACGCAGGTTATTATGCCTTCCATGATGAAGATCCTGCTTTCGTGTTAGCTAAGTTGTAAGGGCCAGAGCTTTGCGGGAACTCACCATCGCCAGCCAGAGTAACCAGCTGCGCCATCCATTTGCATGATGCCATAGGCAAGAATGCCCGAGAGGGCAGAGGCGAGCGAGCCGATGAGGTAGAAGCATGAATACCGTTTGGCCACCTCATAGCGGGTGTACCACGTCGACAGAAGATATACACAGCCAGGAAAGTAGCCGGCTTCCAGAAGGCCAAGGAGAAGACGGAGAGCCACTAATGATTGTTAGCATTCCTATTTCTGATAGTCCTATTGTGCTTACCAAGGGTACTCCAGTTCTTGGCGAAGCCAAATACTAGGATCACTATCCCCCAAATCATGCACAGTCCCGGCAGAAAGATGGGTGGTCCAACCTTCCTGCACAGATACGTCATTGGTGGTTGAAAGATGACATAAGTGATGAAAAAGACGAGTGTGATCAAGCTGTAACGGTACCCGACTTTTAAATAAAGATCGTCTCCCATGCCGGCGATGTACGCGTTGGAGACATTCTTCCTGTCCATCAAACTAACACCATCTGTGAGAAGGTTAGCTCTGAGCTGACCGGTATGGTCGATTGAAAGCACTTACACATCAGACCCAACGCAGGAATCAAGCGAAGATCAATTGTACGTCGGATTTTTCTTGCCTCTTTGGCTGTGTATTGGCTGAGAGTCTCATTGACTGTATCTGCTTCATACTTGGAGTGGTTTGAAGAGCCAGAAGCATCGTCGACGTGACTGAGGTGGGTCTTTTCAGAGTAGACAGCTGCTGCTGACGGTGCTGCTGCTTGAGATGTCGCCATGTTGGGCAAGGAAAGGGATGGCTGGAGGGATACGGGCGTGAATCTCGCAGACAGAGCGACAACCTAACTCTTATGCTTTTCACAGGTCTGTTGTCTCGAGTCCCTGCGGATGCTCTCGAAAATTAACCTCTGAGCTTGCTTCGGACTTCGAGCGAGCCGCGGCACCTGTTTAGACAATGCGGAAGCATTATTGGTGCGGCTTGACGTTCTGAGTCAAGGAAAGATGTTCTCAAGTCGAACGCCTTCTGTTCTCGGCTAGCGATCTCATCCAGGGAATGCGCCGCCAACAGATTCGGCAGCAGCATTCTGGAAAGCCAAGCATCCGCCATGCCGCTGATGTGAAATTTAGGCAAGGCGTGTGGGTTGCCAAGTACTTGGAATGGTCTCGATGTGGGCGACGCCGCTGCCAGTACCTTGGCAAGTCTTATTTTTGCGGAAGTGTGCGAAGAAGAGCAAGGATGGCGAAGATTTTTCGGAGACGTGGCATGCCAGCCATTCCCCAAATACGCTTTTCCCGCGATACAGCTTGTGTAGATGCCGCTCAGAATTGGAGGCCCGCATGACGCTTTACCCTCTGAGATATCGATCCAAACAATCAGACTGGAAGCGTAACCAGTAGAAGCCTTTTAAGGTAAGAGATCTATGATTGATTGAATAACCAAGAGGGAGGAAGTGGGAGGTACTATCTAATCTAGGGCCTCACCTGTTTGCTATGACAGAGGGAACATGCACTTTCATAGTGACAACCGGTTGTACCAGGTTATCGCTATGTGAAAGTGCAGGTTCCGACTCCCCCTAGTTCTGAGGTCACCAATAGACCGCTGCCGTGTCTTGGCGTCTTGGGTACGGAAGCGTGCGGAGACCCCAGACTTTTGGAGTTGGACTGCGAGATCATTGGTTGAATAACGCGAAAGGACCTGGGAATCACAACGTGGCATACCAATTGTGCGTCACTCCGCAATTTTGCCTTTGCCATGCGGCTCGAGGGCGGGTCAATAAGTTGTCTGATGACTTACGCATAATCTTACCTGGGGCAAGCTCTTGTGCTTTGAGCTTGGTTCTCGGACTCGGACACTACAAAGTATGAGGATATAATCAAGCAGAGAAGGAGAGGGAACTGGAAGCCTAGGCGTCAAGGTAAGAACGTTGACGGGAAGGAATTACCCGGTATGAATGCGTCACTCCAGCAGCAAGCTCGAAAGGTCAGACTGCAGGTGCTTCCCCATTCATCAGCGGTGGCACTAGAAAGTCACCAACGATTTCCCTACGTCCCAACGAGAACACCTTTTGTCTATCCCACGCTATGCAAGCAAGCCAGCCAATCACGCTAAGACCTGGCCCTCATGGATCTGCGCCTCGAAACCTTCACCACTTCTCGAACGGTAAAGACCCGCATGCATGTCTTGATCATGGCTCGCTTCTGAAAACGGGGGTCTCATTGGCCCCATCCATGCCCAGTCATCCTCGCCTTGATCATGCGTGCGCACTTGTTTCTTTACTAACTCCCTAGTGACGGCGTCGACATCCACTTCCAGGAAATCTGCCAAGAACTTGCCGACTTCAGTGTTCTCGTGGTTGCCAACGAGGGCTCTAGCGTGTTTGGGATCGGATGCATAGATATTGACATCCACTGCAGTATGACCGTGTGACGACCAACCAATTCTGGCTCGCTGGCTGATGAGGTCGGCAAATATCCAGCTTGGTGGCCAGAAGATAGTAGCATCGATGATGCTACCAACCTCTTCATCTAGGACGTCGTAGATACCAAAGTCCTTCTGGAACAATTCATGCCTAATGAACTCCGACTTCTGTTTCCTCGAGGCCTTCTGACCAGTATGCGAGTCCAGGTATGCCGCCCATTTGTGACTGAGGTATGAAGCTGAATGAGATGCATTGGCAAGGACTGATGGATACCATGCATAAACCGGATACGCTTCATTTTTTCTCTGCAACCCAATGGCTAGAGCTCCGGTTTCGTGATCGGACGTGCCGACGACAACGCCTGGTGCGTCGGCGTCTTCGAGGAAGTCCAGGACCGTAGCGAACGCCTTGTCGTGGGCAAGGACTTCTCGTACTTGGGCCGCAGGGTCGTTGCCATGGCCAGCATGGTCGATCCTACTGCCTTCTATCATGAGGAAGAAGCCCTTGTCAGAGTCCTTGGTGGCAGCTTCTAGGGCGTCAAGAGCCAGTTGCGCCATTTCAGCTTCAGAAGGATACATGTCGTCCATATGCACCCTGTCGATCTCATACGGGATGTCAGTCTCGGCCATAAGCGCAAGTAGAGGTAGTTTGACACCACCCTTGCCTCGCAGATTGTCGAAGTCTTTGCGGTTGTCAACGTAACTGTAGCCGAACTCCTCTTGGGCCATTTTCACCACGTCTGTGTCATCTTGGCGGCATGAACCTTCGGTAGTATTGGGAAGGAAGTGGCATCTTCCACCACCTATCAGAACATCGACGGTCTGACCCAATGGATAATTGCCAACCATCTGCTCTGCTATGATGTCCTCGTATGCCCGGCTGTTGACGTGAGCAGCGAAACAAGCTGGTGTGGCGTCTGTTAGGCGTGTTGTGACGACGAGTCCAGTCATGTAGCCAGCTCTCTTCGCAGCTTCCAGCACAGTTCCACACGGGGTGTGGTCTGGTAAGACAGAGATGGCGCCATTGTAGGACTTCATGCCGCAGCTGAAAGCCGTTGCGCCAGCGGCAGAGTCTGTGATGAGGGAATTTGAGCTTCGGGTCCGCGACGAGCCGATCAAATGTTCGTCTAGCACCAGTACATCCTCTTTCGGGAGCACTTCAGTGTATTGTCTGAAACTCCTCGTCATCGAGAGCGAAGCAGGGCCCATGCCATCAGATACCATGAAGATCAGATTTCTCTTCCCCGTCGGCTTCCCATCTTCACCCCAGCGGTTACCCGGTGTTTTTGCGTGTGCTCGTCTCGATTCATGGTTGACGACTATGGCAAGCGCAACGATGGTTATGGTCGCGAGGATGGCGTATACGCTTAAACCAGCTTCTCGATACTTCTGCCATGTTGATCGCTCAGATCTTGAGGTAGGACTAGCTTGCCCAGTCAGCAAAGCATCCTCTTCATTTGCTTCACGTATCGAGTCTCGCGAATCGTTTCGCGCAAGCAGAGGTCGATCGCTTTGCGCCATCGTCAGGGCTGGGAGTAGCTGCACGTCTGAGGTTTGACATCGATAACAGGGCGAAAAGCACAGATAGAGAAAGCGATGTGCACTCAATCAAGCAGTGTCCGAGTATGCGAAGGGGGTGTCACAAGGCCAGCTTTGCCTTGCAGCTTTGTTGACAGACGCCCAAACTGGAGCTCTTGCAGGCGTCATGCGCATCTAATGTCACCCGGCGCGCCCCGCCTTTGCAGATCAATGCATGCTCGGCTCAGGCTCCGACCAATCTCTTCATGTGAGCCGCGCCCAGCCTTCGATGAGGACATGGAGGGATTCTGACGGGTCTCTCCTAGCGGTTAGGCTGAATGTCTACGTCGATCAGGATACCACTGTAAGTGTTGGTGATGTCGTACGTCTATGCACAGGAGGAGACTACACCAACGATGTGGAACATCTATCGCGATCATGTCCAAGGTCCTGAGTCCCATCAAGCAAGGTCATTGATGCTGGAACACTTCCCTTGATATCGCCGACAGCGCTCCTCTGTATCCCGCCAATCATACTCCGTGGATTTGTGCCAAGGTACGATAATCACTGCAGCCTGCCAGCCAGTATTGGCTGGATGTCAGAGTGCCATTCGAGATAACATCGGTCCGTTACCTGCGCTTTTTGTTCCGGATGTACGAGCGACGAGTCCCGGCGTGCCGTCCATGTCCCAGTGGGACGATACATTTGTACCGGTACCAATGTCTACGATAAGCAGTGTCTTAACAAACAGGCCCAGATAGGTCGGTGGCACTTCAGTAAGCTCCAATTGTTCACGTCCCTCCCCCGGGCGATCCACGATATCTCACAGCCAAGCCCGACACTCACCAGCCAGCACACTCTCAGCCTCGACTGGGTTACCGCGCTTGAAGACATTATGGCGCTTTTCCCCTGCGCTTGAGGACGAGTCCCTGATTATGCTATAGGATCATGAACCATCGTTGACGACCGAAATCAACCTTGAGTTTGATGATAATAGCATTGACTCGATAGACGGTAGCAGCGAACCGGAAAGTGACTTGGTCGGTAACATCGAGACCCATAGCCACGGAAGCTATAAAGACAGTGCGAAAGTGTTGGCCCAGCTATACTCTCTGGTTTCAAAGCATGCACAGCCATACACGGATTCCGAAAGGGCTCGGATCAGACACAGGAGCAAGAAGCATATGGAGGAGAATAGCATGGACCCCGCTGCCGTCGAGACCTGGCCAAAGACCCTGTGTATCGGCTTCAAGGACGAGCAATGGGTACTCCAAAAATGCCCACACCCGGAAATCGGATGGCTGTCATTAGAGACCAGTTTCGTTTCGAGAGATTGACTAGTGGCTGCGCTTCACTGCTACAAGTCCGAATCGAACCGTTCTGTACTTCTTCGCTACCAGCCGTTGCTCAAACAGCTCGATCTACAGGCAGCTTACAAGCGAGAAGGGTGCTTCCAAGAGGTGGTTAGAGCCTTAGGGTACGAGAAGGGCCTACTGTGAAGTCCATTGGCGCGAGAAGCTATCCAAGATCAAGGAGGAGAGGGAAGGAGAACGTGGAAGGACAAAGCCGACATGGCTAAGGCAGTTAGAGTGCTCAAAGAAATTGTAGTTGGCGGTAATGTCTATAGAGGAGGACTCAGAGCCGTAAAAGCACTAGAGAATCCTCAATTTCGGCCCAGTGTTGGCTACTACAGAAAGTCGTGGACCGTCTAGAAGCCTTTCGTTAGGAAGATCTCACTGGTAGGAGTTGATCACGATACCGTCCTTCCGGTTGAGACTACACCCAGTGCATTTCAACTCAACATTCTCAAGCAGAGTTCAACACTATACAGCAACTACTAGAAAGCAAGATCACACCCCTTTCTTGAAACCGTGTAAAGCAGCGCTAAGGGGACCTATATTCGCCCGGCGCATTCCGCCTGCACAGTTACTGTATGTGGCTTGACCTGGCGGAGCTCCAACCGAGGTTTTCACGCAGATCGGTCCCCCAAGCTGCAAAAAGAGCAACAATATAAGTTTTACAATCACGAAAATGCTCTCAATCCCCCACACACATCACGCATCGGTGGTTCAGTGGTAGAATTGGTCGTTGCCATCGACTAGACCCGGGTTCGATTCCCGGCTGATGCATATTCAGCCGTTGCTCGCAAAGAGTAAATTCGACTTCTTTTTGTCGTTTTGCTCTCTTGGTGGAAGTGGTAGAAGGTCTGAAGAATTGTCAATGCATTACGTTGAGCATGTACGAAAAGTGGTTCGCTGCTTCGGCCACTTGATTATCCGGAGCGACAACCCTATTACGACGAAACTGTTGCGGCACGTACTTTTGTCCTAGGCTTCTCTGCTGGATATGAACGTATATGAAAACCACGTCAAAGTAGGAAGTCTTTAGCATAGTATTACAGTACACAAAACAGACAAGAGTCGGGCGAGCTTCTAGTGGCTCATCAGCGCACCGTCTTATTCAAGACAATCTAATGCGTTTTCAGCTTCTTGGATTCTGGACTTGAGCCGATTACACGCTTCGAACTGCCGCCATTTCCGGACAGAATGGGCCCGTCGGCCGTCTAGCGAGTTTGTGTCAAAGTCTGCTTCAACTGCCGGACCAGGTAAGAATGTTGCTGTTGAGCGTCAGCCTGGACGGCACCTTCTATGCTGGGAGAGGCCGGCAGGGCCTGTCACTAGCTGTGTTAGAACCTTCATAATCACCTAGACACCTTTGGGCGGTCGTGCGGCCATCTTGTCTTACCATATAGATGCGGATCAGACTTTAGGAATAGGTTTGAGTGAGCACGCTTCCGGCTGTAGTCACTGAGCAAAATGCGATTGAGCATAGGTGAAACCAATAAAACGGGTGTTCCTGCTTCTGTTCTCCTTAAGACCCCAGACGCCTTCGCTCAACAACTAGAAACTTCATTCCTTCAAAACTTCCTCTTTTTCCGCGAACCTGCCGCACCAGCCGCACTAGTACCAGTCGTGGTAGTATTCGTGTCCCCAATCTTTCTCTTCAGCTCCTCCCTGCGCCTATTTGCTTTCTCTTCTTTGGTCAATTCTTCCTCTGGTTTTTGCTCTTCCTGCTTCTGCGTTGCCGGCTGCTGTGACTGAGACGTACTAGATATGTCATCGATGCCGTCTTGCGGCTGCGGAGACGAAGAATGTTTGAGTCGACCGAGGGTGTGCTTGGATTGCGATTTGTTGTGTGCTGGAGAGGTGGGGCTGGAGGCGGTGGAGGCGGTGGAGGCTGTAGAGGCGTCGGAGTCGTCATCTGCGACATCTTGCATCTTGGTGTCTAGGCTGGCATCTGGCTTTTGCGTGGTGTGCTGGGTTTGCGTCGTGACCTGGGACGATCCTCTTCTAAGTCTGCCTAGGCGGTTGTGAGTGGGCGTGGTTTGCGTACTGGTTTGGTCTCCTATTGTTCTCTTAGGTGTTGTAGCTTCTGCTACATTCTGTGATCCTCGTAATCGACCTAATTTCCGAGGCGTGGATGGGTTCGAGGCAGTCGCAATTGACAATGACGAGCGTGGTCGCTTCTCATTGTCGAGGTGTGGCTCTGAGATTGGTGATGATGATTCAACTTGTACTTTGGTGGTCGGTATCTCGGGAACTGGCGAGGACGAAAATGGTTGAATGTTCTGAGGTGATTCTGCTTGAATTGCTTTGGAAGTCGCACCGAGCTTGCCTAGGTGGCCTTTTGGCTTACTCCTCGTGTGATGAGCGGGTGATACTTCTGACGATGTTGATGAGCCTGAGTGGCTGCGAGAATGCTTGTTCGGCAGTGGAGGGAGTGGTGGAGGGCTAGATCCAGGAGACGACCGTGTGCCGTTACCGTTTGGGTCTAAACGCTGTCTACGCAGTGAAGACTTCTGTCGCTTTGCTGGCCTCACATCCCCCGATTCAGTGTCTGAGCTGTTGTGACTGTCGCGTCGCTGCACAGCCTCAGTAGGCCGCTTCTTCTGCGTCTCAAACTCGTAGTCGCTGTCAGTACCTGAAGGTCGTACGGGACTAGAGGAGCGATACCATGCCGCTTGAAATACTTGGCTAGTCGTCGCGGTAGCCTTGGGTAGCTTTTCCAGCCACTTCTCGTGCTGCTGGGGCGTGTGCTTCGGGCATTTCTCTACCGCTAGCGTGAACAGGCCAGCTGTCTCAAAGTTTGCATAGTCACTATCAGACTTGAAAACCTCCTGCCACTCGCGCTTGTAGAATTTTCTCAGACCTGGTACGTGCCTCTCCGCATCTTTGACTGTTACCTGACCTTTTCGAGCTCGAGGACCAGTAATCCCCGGAAAGATTAGGCTCAGGTCCATTGACGACGCTTCGATCTTTTCGACCAATCTCGAGATGACACGATCTTTGGCCTCGATAGTGCTAATCAAGGTGTCAATCTTCTTCATCGACTCTGACGCCTCGTATAGGCAGGGTCGAAGAATGTGCTCGGCCATCTCTCCAGAACACTGCCTCTCCAGGATGAAGTGCCATTCTAGCGGTTCCAACGGTCGTGGCAGAATTAATGTAGTCTCCAAAAGCACGGTTTCGGAATCAGAAGGTAAGTCTTTCTTCAAGACATTGCTGCCCTGGGCAAGACTCTCCTTAAGCTTTTTTAGGAGCACCGGGAGCTGGGAGGATTGGGAGGCATCAATGCTTGTTCTATTGTCTCGAGCCCGGTTGCGAACATCATCTGCAGTGGCCGTTGCTGTCCAGAGTGCAATCAGGTCAGTAAACTGGAGCTGGTACCCATTCTCATCAGCCGCATAATTGTAGAAAAGCTTCGGACACTGCTTTTTTCGGTCGGTCTTCAGCTCCTGCCAGCCGGATTTCGTATTCATCTCAACAGCATGGTTCAGCACTATTGTTGAGTCTGACACCTCGAAAATGTGAGGCGTCTTTCGTAGATGCTGGTATTCCCTTTGATGGACAAAATGAAGGTAGAAAGCTGACCATCGAGGACGTTCTCCACTTGGCTGCCTGATTAGGCATCAAGACATGACTTGCGAGCGACACTGAGCGGCTCTGTTTGCGTGGTTTGTGACCGCACTCTTCCCGCGACCCGTCGTCGATTCGTCTTATCCGCAAGGTTGGGACTGTTGGATCTTTTACACAGTTGATGCTGACAGTCGTGGTGAGGATCGAGACGCTCATGTAGTCGGCGAAGCATGATGGAGTACGCACGAGGCGAGAAGAGAAAGCGTCATGACCGAGACCCATCACCAACGCGCTATAGACCCGAACGAGCTCGACATGACAGCCATCCCCGTGGTGGACAATCAAACGGTCCGAAAGGTTGGGCTCACAGTGACCAGGCACGTATAAACCAGCTACAAGAGGCCGAACGCCACCGAGAGTTCCTGGCGCAAGAGGGTCAGTTCGTCCTACGACAAAAGAGAAAGGCTGCCGAGATACGTGTCAGAGAAGGCCGGGCGCGCCCAATCGACTGGCTGATAGTCAACCTGAGAATAATTGACCCGCTCGAGGACCTCATCAATGACGATGTACAGGAGGAAGAGCTCGATTTCGTCGACCCAGAGCACGTCATTGAGGAACTCTCGGCATCTCAGCTCAGAGAAGTGCGCAAAGAGATCGATCAGTTCCTCGATATAGAGTACAAGCCTACCACCAAGGACTATTGGCGAACGTTGCGAATCATCTGCAAAGACCGACCAGGAGGCGTGGAAGGGAAAGCAGTCCGTTCTGTGTCAGCCGATATAGATAATCTCCTGCGACCAAAGTCACATGAGGAACTGGAGAAGTTGGAGAAGCAAGTCAACAGGAAGCTCGACTCTGATGAGCCCATCGACACTGATTACTGGCAGCAGCTACTTGATAATCTGCTTGTCTACAAGGCCAAAGCGAAGCTGAAGAAGCTGTACGCATATGTGCTCGATAATAAATTGATTGAGTTGCGGAGGGACAATGCAGAGGCAGCCAATCGAGCGGTGTGCGAATTATCCAGCACTTCCGCGCCATCAATTAGACACTCAAAAGCAATTGATCCAGATGCATTGCTAGCTCTCGATCCTAAGGACAAATCCACGGCAATTATAGATGAGCAGCAATTTCTCGATAGCATTGCCATCGAAAGGCGAAAAGTCGTCAAGACCGGCTACATCCCAGCATCGACCAAGTCTCCAGATGCACACCGTGGGCCCGTGTTGCCCTTTGGTCGACCTGCAGATGGCGATAGAATGGCTTCTTCCATGTTTGACCACGAAGCTGCGAAGGGTGTTGAAGAAGACGAAGAAGTGTTTGCAGGAGAAGAGCACGTCGAAACGAAGAATGCTGAGCTATGGAAGGGCAAATTTAGGCCGCGTAAACCACGATACTTCAACCGAGTGCAAATGGGCTACGAGTGGAACAAATACAACCAAACGCACTATGACCACGATAACCCACCCCCCAAAGTTGTGCAAGGATACAAATTCCACATCTTCTATCCAGATCTCATTGATCCGACCAGAGCACCGACCTACAAAATCACCAGGGAAGGAGGTCGAAAGAAAGGTGAAACTGTGGCACCTGCGGGCGAGGAAGATACTTGCATCATTCGATTCATTGCGGGACCTCCCTACGAAGACATTGCGTTCCGCATCGTTGATCGTGATTGGGACTACTCAGCAAAGCACGATCGGGGCTTTAAAAGCACTTTCGAGAAAGGCATTCTGACTCTGCATTTCAGCTTCAAGAAGGTCTATTACCGGAAGTGACCGATCCGGCGGGACTGATCTTCCGTAAGCCGATTGCTTTTGTCTTCGGGGGCATGCAATGCCTTTCCAGCAAAAGACACAAGGTGAGTCCGGAAGTTTCCCCGAACTTCCCAATCAATTTGACTGTGCCAAATGCTCTCGTATCCTACCAACATTGTTCTTTCGTGTAAGATTTGTTAGCCCTTGTACCAGCTGTTCAGTTCCGATATCGGTTCGATATCGTGTTGCGATCAGGAACAGAAGCTAGGATGTCAATATCTGATGTACGACAGATGCACATTCGACCGACACGGCATGATGAACCAGGCATAACCGTGCCCCGAAAGGCTTACAGTTCTGCAGGAAATGTTCTGGAGCGTCATGAAAATCTCCGTCCGGGTTGGATGTGGGTCAGACGCCTGCAGGTTACCAGGATTTTAAGCTCGACCAGGTATGCAGAGCCATGCAGAGTTCCGTGCAGCAGTACTTCAACATGCGTGTTGTGCCACGGCAAGGCTTCTGCATCATGGAAGGTTTCCATTCGTTGCGGAAGGAGCTTCATCTCAGAGCAACCAGTCACACAGGTTCTTCCCTAGCACTGCCACTCAATCAGGCAGTTTTGGAGACCTGAATACGGCATAAGCTGATAACTCTCACCTCTCAAAGCTTCTTTGTTTGTGCGTGGCTACAGCCAGTTGCCTGTTTGCATGAAAGCTCTGGAGAAGTCCCAGCAACCTTAGCTTGAGCTACGATTGCTGTCAAATAATGTTATTGAAGCATTTGTTCTCTCTTTAGCATACATCTCTGGGTATGCCAAAGACAAATCTTAGAAGCTTTCTCCTTCTTTCATTGTTGTCTCATCTGCAAGGCGTCTTCTCTGACAACGAGCTTTGAAGTGAAAGGAACCGCCGTACTTTGCCGACAGCAAGCTCCAAAGGCACCTGCTCAACACCATAGCAAATACCACCATTCAGCCTTCAATGGCACAAGAGCGCTCCAAGTCTTTCAGTGACGGTGATTGCGTCGAAGACGAGGACTATCAAACGTATTTGGTGCCTCGAACGTCCATCTCAAACGACCACAGTATGCTGGCCTGCAGTCGCCTGAGCAACCATGACCAACATTCTCTGCCTCTACTGCCAGGCAGTTCCTTCAACCCGTCCTTCGTCCCTGAGCCCAACTACACTTCACTCAGCTATAGCGATGCAGGTATACCCACGAGCTACCAGCAACTGGCATACCATTCACAGCATGACTTCCCCAACTTTCGTTCGCATATGGCATATCTACCTAGCAGCAGACCGAGCATGCAGCTTAATCCGTTTTGCGGCACCATGGAACCGCAGATGATGCTCAGGCACAGTGATTACGTGTCTGCTGCACAACCATGCGACTTCAACCCAAGCTTTGCCGTCACGACTTCAGCATGCTCTCCTGACATGACATCTGCGACAACTGCCTCGCCACCTTTGTCCTTCAGCTGCGGCAATGAGCAGTATTATCCAGATTTAGCTTGGCAGCACAACCTACCCACCTTCCAAATGCCGGGTGAGGAGGAAAGCACTGCAAGTGTAAGTGATGGCTTCGCAGACGAAGATGGAGGAGTCTACGACAAGCCCTACGCTCAGCTCATTCATGATGCTCTCAAGGAAGCACCAGGTCACAGAATGCTGCTGCGCGACATTTATGATTGGTTTCTTCAAAATACTCGCAAACCACAAGAATCAGGCACGAATGGCTGGCAGAACAGTATACGACATAACCTTTCGATGAACCAGGTACGGGGCGCTTTATGTGACCACTGAAGGCCCATTACTGACTATAGACAGGCATTCGAGAACGACAAGAACGATCCAGCTTCGAGTCGCGGAGCGCGGAAAGCAAACAGCGTCTGGGTACTGACCGAGCATGCCCTCAAGCATGGGGTGCAGTCTACGACACGTTATCGCAAGACCGGAACAGCCAAGAAGGGCGTGGGCAACCGGATACCTGCAATACAACGTCAGCGATCGGGGGCAAAGGGCGGCAGAGCTGCACGACGTGCTGCACGCTTGAAACGCCATGGAGAAGACCAACGACGAGCAAGGACCGTCCCCCCTGAAAGTGAGACTCCAACGTCCCTCGGCTACAGCAGAAGTCCACTGTCGGTTGCTCAAGACCAATGGTCCAGTTACAGCTGCAGTCCGACAACACCTGCTGAGGATCATTTCCTCAGCACGATCTACAGTTTGCCTCACCGCTCATACTACGAGTATGATCAGGAGATTGAATCAAAACAGGACGCTGAGACAATACCATACGAAGACGAGCAGCTACGTCAGATGCTCTCTCAACCCGCTTCCGGCGATGCATTCGAGGATGCTGCTCATTTGTAGTCAGCGGATGCCGGCAAGCGGGAACGCTTGACTGGGGTGGGACAGCTGTTTCGAAGTTTGCAACTTCTGTATTCTAAGCACTTAGGCGAGGCTGTACAGCGCATAGTTGCTTTGCATTGCGTTGGAGTGACAACATTGGACTCTATCTTCTGGGCTTGGTAAATGGGTGTGCTACTGCTGCACAATCCGGTTCACATTGATCAAAAAAGCATTCTGCACAGTCTGCAAATAGTTTTCTATGTCCTTGACAATTGAGCGAAAATGTCAAACTGGCATGAATGTGATGACAATGATACACTAGTAAGCGAGCCTTTCATCGGCATCAGCAAGGTTTATTACCGCCGTTCTTACACTTGCAATCGTGAACGCACCTGTCAAACCGTTATAATCATCCCTTTGCTCCTACCGTGTCTGATTACAGTGTCACCCCTCTTTCTGCACTTTCCACATTGGTCGCTCTTACATCTTGACAGCTCGAGCTTAACCGGATCGGCGCGCTTCCTCAGGCCACATGCCACATGGCTTCTGCTTGACAATCCTATCAACTCACCCGGGCACGATGCACGTCAGAAATTGGACACGTCAGCTAGAACATACCATGCCTCCTCAAATCCTTTGCGTTGAGCATACGAAACCTCAGATGCCAGGAGACAACCCGGGCCATCCCCGTCAGAACCTTGCTAGCGAAACGTCAGAATCCTAGCGGGGCGGTCCGGAACATAAACCAGTGTTACCCCGGGCGTTAGACAAGAATACATGCCTGTCGATGGAACCTAAAGACAACGTCGTCGAGGGCCTCTGTAGCGATCTGCTACATGCATAAAACCATCAAAGAGCCATGGACTGCATTACTGCCACAGCACCAGTACTTAAAAGCTTTATGGTCGATCTCCTGTGTGGGTTAAGCATGCCCTTTACAACACAACCCGGTACACCGATAGTCGAAGTCTAACCGAGTTGATATCAGAAACCGTATCGGCCGGCGATCTGCCATGATTTATTCGTCTGCAGCTGCAGAAGCGAGCACTAGCTGCCTGCGAAACAGCACGTAATGGCTAAAAACCCATTTTCACAAAGGACATACGGATTTCTTCAAACCCGTTGCCGATAGTGGCCAAACACGAAAGAGGGGCCCTCAATGCAAACGTGTGTGCATGGACAAAATCGCCCGGTACTCATCATCAGGCGCATCTAACCTCATTGACATTGCTTACAGGGAAAGCCTAACAAATCGCCGCTCTCCACGTGCTTTTTCATCATTCGATTCGAACTATCGTTACTGTCTTGTCAACTCAATAGATTTGCTGTGGAAGCGAGGATGCATCTCGCTTGTCGCTGAAGAAAAGCATCGCCAACCACCGCTCAATCTGGGATTTACGATGTGTTCCGAGATGCATCGTTCCACCGTTATCCTTACTGGACAGGAACATACACTTCCTTACCGATGACTTACTTGTTCATGCACCGACAACCCGCATCAACGTTGACTGTCACGCCACCTCGGCCCACTGTTTGTATCAATGGCGGCTGCATTAAGGGACGAGGCTACTGATGCTTACATCCTTGGCTAGGTTTTCGATGCTTTCTATATCAGCACAATGGCGATATTGTGGTGCTTGCGTCTCCACTACGCAGGTGTATCAGGCAAGATAACGGCAGAGACCTCCGAAGAACGACAATATTGACAGTGCGTTGCAGCATCGGGCCAATCACTTACCCGCGATCGAAGCCGCCAAGGAGCCGGTGGCCTGTCAACATGCGCGACCAGGAACGGTTCGAGTGACAAGCCGATCATGTAGATTATCTGCAAGTCCGCAAGCAGTGATCAGCTTTCGATGGACGAGCGTCCTGGTGCACAGCCGGGCTCATACCGTGCACTAGCAGAGTCGGTCTTAGACGTGACAACGGCGTCGATACATGCAGTAATGAGCTGGGACCTTGAATGCACGGCTTGTGACTGATCACAGAAGAGTACATTGACCGTGTAAAGCAAGACTACTGGCAGCATATGTTGCGCGACCCTACTCTAGCGCTGAAGGCCACGCAGAACATCATGCACTGTCGTTCACCCTAGATCCATATCAATACGTTCTCTGACCTGGTCGAGACGGCGATGAGCCCTTCGCTCGACACAGACAGAGCTAGCGGAATGACTGTTCGACGTTCCGGCGCCAGGAGTGACCAGCCACTCGAGCTCAGCACGTCCCGAGCTATACTATCCTAGCAGTTTATCGGGTTGACAGCATGAAGCTCGTCCGCTACTGTTGCGAAACATGTACCTCTCGACGTAGAGAAAGCGACGCAACACCATATGATGATCTAGCCGATACCGGAGCGTCCGGTTGAACCTGGGAATCCACGAGCACATCTACGGCACGAGTAAGGCTGCTGCCGGCGAAGTATAAGCACGTCCCACAGTCAGTGAAGCTGTTGTACGTAGCTCCGTGCCATACTGTACGCTGCTTGGCCTGCATCAGACAACGCTGGGTCCATCATCCCATTTCGATAAACTTAGTTCTAGCCACCGCAGGAACTTCTCCTCACGCTCCTGTCTATCTCTCCAGGTGCAGGCTGAAAGCTTCAAGCATTCAATTCAAGATCGACGACCCCATCTCAGTCTCAAATCAGACGTGACACAAGACCACCCGCAAGACCGCCGAAGGAGCCACTTAACGGTCGTGCAGTTCAAAAGCGGTCCTGGAGTGCATGGCTGCTCCGCTCGTCCCTGAATTGCAACGGCAGAATGCGCAAGCTGACGGCTGTCATGGCAACATGCAGATATGACAGTTTGACAGCGGATGCCTCGTCTATACTTGCTCCAGTTTTTGAGGGTCTTTGATAGTCGTCAAGAACTGCAATCAAGCAGATGCGCTGTCCTACCTAGCGTGACTTCAGCAAGAATCTACTGCAGAAATGGCTGCGCCCTGATTGCAGCCTGCACTCACATGCATGAGCCCAATCACGTGCGGTAGTAAGTTGAAGCGTTCTTGAGATTGCAGCTAGCAGAGAGCGTCTACCTTGTGAAAGCGGCGCTCTTCTAGCGGTCCTTGATGAACACCTATTCGCGATGCCATAGTATCCAACCACTTTGGAAGCGTGCAAAACCTCCGATGGTTGCACACTCGGTGGTGTCCGCTGTCAAAATCTATCATGTTGGGACGGGTTGGCTACACGGAAGTCTCCTGCAAGGGAACACATCCAACGATACGAACCTCCCGCCTCCCTGCGAGATGAAGTGCAGGGGCTCGGTAGTAAATCATGGCTGCTCAAAAGACCGTGCGCAAGCATTTCGGGAGGCAATATTTTACTGCTTCTGGCACGGTGGGACAAGGTGATGTAAAGTGGCACGGCCATTCTTCGAGCGACTGTCCCGCGACCCGTTACAAGGCAGTCACGAAAAGACCGTAGCCAATGACGGTACCAGCGCTTACACGAAAGCTATCGCCTCAAAGCCTTACGAAGAGGTGAACACCACAGTGCGAACTTGACGCACAGCGAACGGTCAGGCAGGCGCCGCTGTGCCATGAGCGTGACTACGCATGCGCAAGCGGAGCACAGAAATGGTCACGAGGTAACAGTTCGGACGGGAATATGAGGCATCAATGGGCCGAACTCGCGATAATGGAAAGGACAAGACTTCTCCGGAAGGCAAGCTATACGACGTGTAGTCACTAAGAGTGGACAGAACAACAGGAAAAGACGACCGTTCTCCGCCCCGAGAGAACACGAGGACTGCTGGTACAGTTTCGGAAGGGTAGTGCAAATCACTGTCGTACGATCCCAGGTGTCCGCTGTCAAAATCTCACATATGGTAGGTGATGCTGTGCGTGATGCTGTGGGCTCGATGGAGACTCGAACATTTATCGGTCGTCCAGGATGTGGTCATCACAGGCACAAGCGAGAATTGTCAATAGGCAGGTTCCCCCATTCTGTTGGTTTATTTCCAGGTAGGTGAACCTTCAGCGTTAGCCAGCCTCACATAATCTACCAGATGAAGCAATGCTGGGTTACGGCAAGGAGGATATTCGCTCAAGGGCACTGTTGCATGATCCACGCCTTCAGTGGTCATGTGAACAGTGGTACTTTCTGATTTTGTTGGTCGTGCGACCAGACCAGGCCGGCTGGGCAAGGATGTACATTCTCTCACCCAGGCAGCACACTCCATGCTCTAAAACCTCAGCTCAGCCTCAAGCACGGCTACCGACCGAAGCCTACACATGACTGCAAGAAGACGATGATGCCGTAGAAGTTGCTTCTTTGCTCTTTCCCCTGCGACCAGATGCTAGAACACAATGAGAAAGTAAACCCGCTTATTTCTTGCCGCCCTTCTTCTCCTGCGTCTCCTTCAGCACCTTCTTGACGATCTTCTGCTCCTCGATGAGGAAGGCTCGGACAATTCGGTCTCGTACGCAGCTGGCGCATCTTGAACCGCCGTATGCTCGGGATACTGACTTCTGGGTCTTGGATATGGTTGCGTATTGTCTTGGTCGGAGGGCTGGGATCTATACACACGTCTCTCGTCAGCAAAATCATCCCCCGTAACTTCCTTCGCAACAAGGCGGCCAGTAGCCCGCGAGCTGGGCATTCAAGTAGCATAGACGTACACCTGGAAGTTTTGTGCCGCAGTCACCACATTTCGGAGCAGTTCCTCTCTTCTTGGTATGCAGGTATCTGAGTTCACCACCGGGGGTCTTGATGATTCGGACCTTGTTTGATCGGGTGTTGTATCTGTTCATCCCCTCGTGTTAGCCTGTGATGTCCTCCCATTGAACTTTTCGTTTGTCGCAATTGTGCTACGGGTTGCGATGATCGGGATGTGGTAGACATACGGGTTTCGTCGTCGGTACTGGAGGCGTTGGTTGACCATCTTTGCGGTGTTGACTGCGAGTGCTGGGTAGTCAGACGTCGAGGGAAAATGCTCGTTGTCGTCGATGTGGTTGCTGAACTTTTTAGTGTGCGCAACTGTGATCCAAGCCAAGAGTCCGCCCGCGCTAGCATCAAGGGACTAGTCCCAATTCGGCCAACGCGCCCGCTCTAGAAAAAAAGGTCGAAGCACCAATTGCTGTACTCGCAGCAGCCTGCAGACAACTTATCGAGGTCTGTTATTATCAGTCACAGTCCTCAACGTCGCGTACTTCCCGTTGCCGACTGATCCCGGGGCGAAGTTGAGCGCAGAGAAGAGAAGTGCTGGAGCTCGCCCGAGAGCACCTGCAGCGAGGGCGCATCAAATGGTAAGGTGACCCCAAACCGAGTCTGCGGGCACCCCAGTTCATCATCTACCTCTGCAGTCATAACATATCAGCTCATCCTGAGCCACAATGGCCTCAATACCACCACCTCCCCCTCCAGGATGGGGTTCTGGCCCTCCACCTCCCCCAGGCATGTCCAGCGCCGCCGCACCACCTCCCCCGCCACCACCTGGCTACCGACCAGCACACGACCCTCAAAAGGCCAAGTTCGACCAGCGCAAAAAGGAATGGCTGCGCACTCAAAAGAACCGCTTTGGCGAGAAGCGGAAAGGCGGTTTCGTCGAGACACAGAAAGCAGATATGCCGCCTGAACATCTGCGCAAAATCGTCAAGGATATTGGCGATGTCTCGCAGAAGAAGTACAGCAGTGACAAGCGGAGTTATCTTGGCGCTTTGAAGTATATGCCTCATGCTGTGCTGAAGCTGCTTGAGAACATGCCCATGCCTTGGGAGGCCGCCAGGGAAGTCAAAGTTCTGTATCATGTCAACGGGTGCTTGACGCTTGTTAATGAGTCGCCGCGCGTGATCGAGCCGGTCTTTCATGCCCAGTGGGCTGCTATGTGGGTGGCCATGAGGAGAGAGAAGAGTGACAGACGGCACTTCAAGAGGATGCGCTTTCCACCCTTTGATGACGAGGAGCCGCCGCTGAGCTGGAGCGAGAATATCGAAGATGTGGAGCCGAGTGAGCCGATACAGCTGGAACTGGACGAAGAGGAGGACAGTGCCGTCAACGAGTGGTTCTATGACCATAGGCCCTTGCTGGATACAACTCACGTCAATGGGCCGAGTTACAGGAAATGGAACATGACTCTGCCGCAGATGGCCACCTTGTACCGCCTGTCGCATCAATTGTTGAGCGATGTGGTCGACAAGAACTACTTCCATATGTTCGATCGAGAGTCTTTTTTCACTGCGAAGGCGCTCAATGTTGCTATTCCTGGAGGACCACGATTTGAGCCACTGTACAAGGACATCGACCCAAATGACGAGGATTTCGGAGAGTTCAACGCCATCGACAGAATCATCTTCAGAGCGCCCATACGCACTGAGTACAGAGTAGCCTTCCCATACTTGTACAATTCATTGCCCAGAAGTGTCAAGCTGGGCTGGTACTCCCATCCACAGACCGTCTATGTCAAGTCGGAAGACCCGAATCTGCCTGCCTTCTACTTCGATCCTGTCATCAACCCAATCTCTAGCCGGTCTGTTGCCCCGAAGAACATCACCATTAGCCACGAAGATGAGATCTTTGGTGTAGGCGTCAATGAAGACGAAGACTTCGAGATGCCGATGGGTGCTGAGCCATGGCTTGCAGATGAAGAACTGTACACGAACGAAACATCATCTGCCATTGCGTTATGGTGGGCGCCGTTCCCCTTCAACAAGAGATCTGGTAAGATGGTTCGTGCGCAGGATGTCCCTCTTGTCAAGCAGTGGTATCTGGAACACGCTCCATCTGGTCAGCCTGTCAAGGTTCGAGTCTCGTACCAGAAGTTGCTGAAGAGCTACGTCCTCAATGAGCTGCACAAGAAGAAGCCAAAGGCGCAAAATAAGCAGGACTTGCTGAAGACCTTGAAATCAACGAAATTCTTCCAGCAAACAAACATTGACTGGGTTGAAGCTGGTCTTCAAGTCTGCCGCCAAGGTTTCAATATGCTCAATCTCCTCATCCACAGAAAGAATCTGACCTACCTGCATCTTGACTACAACTTCAACTTAAAGCCTGTCAAGACTCTCACAACCAAGGAGCGAAAGAAATCGAGATTTGGAAACGCTTTCCACCTCATGCGAGAAATCTTGCGTTTGACGAAGCTCATTGTTGATGCACAAGTGCAGTACCGACTTGGCAACATTGATGCTTTCCAGCTCGCTGATGGCATTCTGTATGCTTTCAACCACGTCGGCCAGCTGACTGGTATGTACAGGTACAAGTATAAGCTCATGCATCAAATTCGATCTTGCAAGGATCTGAAGCACTTGATCTACTACAGATTTAACTCCGGTCCAGTCGGCAAGGGCCCTGGCTGTGGTTTCTGGGCTCCTGCTTGGCGAGTCTGGTTGTTCTTCCTTCGAGGCATCATTCCACTGCTAGAGAGATGGCTCGGGAATTTGCTCTCTCGACAATTTGAAGGTCGACACAGCAAGGGCGTGGCCAAGACAGTGACCAAACAGCGGGTCGAGTCGCATTTCGATCTTGAGCTGCGAGCGTCAGTAATGGCCGATCTGCTTGACATGATGCCTGAAGGTATCAAACAGAACAAAGTCAACACGATCCTTCAGCATTTGTCGGAGGCCTGGAGATGCTGGAAGAGCAACATCCCGTGGAAAGTGCCGGGCCTGCCCGCTCCCATCGAGAACATCATTCTGCGGTATGTCAAGTCCAAAGCAGATTGGTGGATCTCTGTTGCACACTACAATCGGGAACGAATACGACGAGGTGCTACTGTTGACAAGACTGTGGCGAAGAAGAACTTGGGGCGGTTGACGAGGTTGTGGTTGAAGTCTGAGCAGGAGCGACAGCACAACTACATGAAGGACGGACCCTATGTGTCTTCGGAGGAGGCTGTTGCCATCTACACGACAACGGTGCACTGGCTGGAGTCGAGGAAGTTCTCACCCATACCGTTCCCAAGTGTCTCCTACAAGCACGATACCAAGATCCTGATTCTTGCTCTCGAGAGATTGAGAGAGGCATACTCGGTCAAAGGGCGCCTCAATCAGTCGCAACGAGAAGAGCTAGCTTTGATCGAACAAGCATACGATTCTCCAGGCACAACACTCGCACGAATCAAGCGCTTTTTGCTGACGCAGCGGGCGTTCAAAGAGGTTGGTATTGACATGAACGATAACTACAGCAGCATCAATCCTGTCTACGACATCGAACCAATCGAGAAGATTACAGATGCTTACCTTGATCAGTATCTGTGGTACCAGGCAGACACAAGAAATCTGTTCCCATCCTGGATCAAGCCGTCTGATTCGGAAGTACCTCCTCTTCTGGTCTACAAGTGGGCGCAGGGCATCAACAACCTGACCGACGTTTGGCAGACTGAGAACGGCGAGTGCAACGTTATGATGGAGACACACCTTTCGAAAGTTTACGAGAAGATTGATTTGACCTTGCTCAACCGACTGCTGCGATTGATCATGGACCATAATTTGGCCGACTACATCACGTCCAAAAACAACGTCCAGCTCAACTATAAGGACATGAACCACGTCAACAGTTATGGTATGATTCGTGGTCTGCAGTTCTCTGGCTTTGTCTTCCAGTACTACGGTCTGGTGATTGATTTGCTCTTACTTGGTCTGCAAAGAGCAAGCGAGCTGGCAGGTCCGCCATCGAGCCCGAATGATTTTCTTCAATTCAAAGACCGGGAGACAGAAACACGACATCCGATCCGTCTCTACACGAGATATATTGACAGGATCTGGGTCTTCTTCCGCTTCTCACAAGACGAGAGCAAGGACCTTATCCAGCGCTTCTTGACGGAACAGCCAGATCCAAACTTTGAGAATGTCATCGGCTACAAGAACAAGAAATGCTGGCCCCGAGATTCAAGAATGCGGTTGATGCGGCACGATGTGCATCTTGGCCGTGCAGTTTTCTGGGACTTGAAGAACAGATTGCCACGATCCATTACGACGATTGACTGGGATGACACTTTTGCGAGTGTCTATTCCCGAGACAACCCCAATTTGCTGTTCTCAATGTGCGGCTTCGAAGTCAGGATTCTGCCGAAGGTCCGCAATTTGAGCGATGAGTTTCCTGTCAAGGATAGTGTTTGGGCGCTAGCCAACAACGAGACGAAGGAGAGAACTGCGTATGCGTTCCTGCAGGTCACCGAGGAAGATATTGCCAAATTCAACAACCGCATCAGACAGATTCTGATGTCGTCTGGCAGCACAACCTTCACCAAGATCGCCAATAAGTGGAACACGACCCTTATCGCTCTGTTCACCTATTACCGTGAAGCTGCTGTGTCGACTGTCAATTTGCTCGATACCATTGTCAAGTGTGAGACCAAAATTCAGACTCGAGTCAAGATCGGTCTGAACTCGAAAATGCCTTCGAGGTTCCCACCGGCTGGTAAGTTTCTTCTTTCTCTGTCGCAAGTAGTGTTTAGCTAACCCGGACATAGTTTTCTACACGCCCAAAGAACTTGGTGGTTTGGGTATGATCTCTGGGTCACACATCTTGATCCCAACTAGCGACAAGCGATGGTCGAAGCAAACAGATACTGGTGTGACACATTACCGGGCTGGAATGTCGGCGCCAGACGACGAGACATTGATCCCCAACATCTTCAGATACATCATTCCCTGGGAAGCTGAATTCATCGACTCGCAAAGAGTTTGGACCGAGTACTCACAGAAGCGACTCGAGGCCAACCAGCAAAATCGAAGACTGACCCTTGAGGACCTTGAAGACAGCTGGGATCGTGGTCTCCCTCGTATCAATACTCTCTTCCAGAAGGACCGAAGCACATTGAGTTTTGACAAGGGCTTCCGAGCTAGGACAGAGTTCAAGCAATACCAGCTTATGAAGAGCAACCCTTTCTGGTGGACTAGCCAGAGACACGATGGTAAATTATGGAATCTGAATGCTTACAGAACAGATGTCATTCAGGCTTTGGGTGGTGTTGAAACCATCCTGGAGCACACCTTGTTCAAGGCGACGGCTTTTCCGTCATGGGAGGGCTTGTTCTGGGAGCGCGCTAGTGGCTTCGAAGAATCAATGAAGTTCAAGAAGCTCACCAACGCGCAGAGATCTGGTCTGAACCAGATCCCGAATCGTCGATTCACGCTGTGGTGGTAAGTGGTTCCTCGGTGACTCTACTTATATATCTGCTAACATACCTTAGGTCTCCAACGATAAATCGGTAATTGAGCACCCCCAGGAGTGCCCCATTACAGATTTGCTAACAATTCGCAGGGCAAATGTCTATGTTGGTTTCCAAGTGCAGCTCGATCTGACTGGTATCTTCTTGCACGGCAAGATTCCGACCCTGAAAATCTCATTGATTCAGATCTTCCGTGCTCACTTGTGGCAGAAGATTCATGAGTCTGTGGTCATGGACTTGTGTCAGGTCATGGATCAAGAGCTCGAACAGCTTGGTATTGAGACCGTACAGAAGGAGACTATCCATCCCAGAAAGTCATACAAGATGAACAGTTCTTGTGCTGATATTCTGCTCTTTGCAAGTCACAAGTGGAATGTGACAAGGCCGTCACTATTGTTCGATACCAAGGATCAGATTGAGTCTACCACCACAAACAAGTTCTGGCTTGATGTTCAATTGCGCTACGGTGACTACGATTCTCACGACATCGAACGATATGTCCGGGCCAAATACCTGGACTACACAACTGACAGCATGAGTATCTATCCTTCGGCTACCGGGCTGATGATTGGGGTTGATTTGGCATACAATCTCTACTCAGCATACGGTCAGTACTTCCCTGGTCTGAAGGCGCTCGTCCAGCAAGCGATGGCAAAGATTATGAAAGCCAATCCTGCTCTCTATGTGCTTCGAGAGCGTATCAGAAAAGGTCTTCAGCTGTACGCATCCGAGAGTAACCAAGAGTTCTTGAACTCGCAGAATTACTCAGAGCTGTTCAGCAACCAGACACAGTTCTTTATCGACGACACAAATGTCTACCGTGTCACGATTCACAAGACTTTCGAAGGCAATTTGACGACCAAGCCTATCAACGGTGCCATCTTCATCTTTAACCCACGAACAGGTCAGCTCTTCCTCAAGATCATCCACACCAGCGTCTGGGCGGGCCAGAAACGTCTCGGTCAGCTTGCCAAGTGGAAGACGGCTGAAGAGGTCGCAGCATTGATTCGATCTCTACCCGTGGAAGAACAGCCCAAGCAATTGATTGTCACAAGAAAGGGCCTGCTAGATCCGCTCGAAGTGCACTTGCTCGACTTCCCCAACATTTCAATCCGTGCCTCTGAGTTGCAATTGCCCTTCCAGGCTGCGATGAAGGTTGAGAAGCTCGCCGACATGATTTTGCAAGCCAAGGAGCCTCAGATGGTGCTTTTCAACCTGTACGATGACTGGTTGAAGAGCATTTCGTCGTACACCGCCTTCAGCAGATTGGTGCTCATACTAAGAGCTTTGCATGTCAATACTGACAAGACTAAGCTTCTGCTTCGACCTGACAAGAGTGTTATCACACAGCCACATCACATCTGGCCATCGCTGTCAGACGAGGACTGGATCAAGGTTGAGGTTCAACTGCGAGATTTGATTTTGAACGACTATGGGAAGAAGAACAATGTAAACACCCAGTCGTTAACCTCGAGCGAAGTTCGAGATATCATCCTCGGTATGGAGATCTCAGCTCCCTCGCTACAGAGACAACAGGCTGCCGAGATTGAGAAACAGCAGCAAGAGCAGCAACAACTCACTGCCGTCACCACCAAGACTCAAAATGTCCGAGGTGAAGATATCATCGTCACGACTACATCGCAATACGAGCAGCAAGCGTTTGCATCGAAGACTGAATGGCGAACTCGTGCCATCGCGACTTCAAACCTGAGAACCAGAGCAAACAACATCTACATCTCATCGGACGATGTGCACGAGTCGGAGGATAGCTACACCTACATCTTGCCCAAGAATATTCTCAAGAAGTTCATCACAATCGCCGACCTGCGAGTTCAGATCGCAGGATATCTCTACGGTTCCTCACCGCCCGACAACAGCGCCGTCAAGGAGATCCACACGATTGTCATCGTACCACAAGTCGGATCAACCCGCGAGGTCCAGTTACCCCAGCAGCTCCCACAGCACGAATACCTCAAGACCATGGAGCCCCTAGGTATCATCCACACCGCCAGTGGCAACGAGACGCCGTACATGACGGCGCAAGACGTAACGCAGCACGCGAAACTCATGCAAGCTCATCCAACATGGGACAAGAAGACCGTCACACTCGCGGTTAGCTTCACGCCTGGCTCCGTAAGCTTGAGCAGCTGGAACCTGACGCCTGCCGGCTACGAATGGGGCGCTCAGAACAGAGATACGCAATCTGACAACCCGTCTGGGTTCAGCACTTCGTTCGGCGAGAAGAGCCAGTTGCTACTGAGCGACAAGATCAGAGGATATTTCCTGGTCCCGGAGAATGACGTGTGGAACTACTCGTTCATGGGTGCGTCGTTTAGCGGGAGAGTCGAGAAAGGGGGCGTGTATGTCAAGGTTGATCAGCCGAAGAGATTCTACGAGGGGCTCCACAGACCTGTGCATTTCGCGAGCTTCAATGAGCTGGAGGATACTTGGGCAGATAGAGAGGATGTGTTTGCTTAGGTTAGTCGAAATGACTACATCCATGCGTGGGAGGAGGTATGATGTTATAGGAGAGCAATCACTAAATTCCCGGTGCGGAGCGATGTACCTTACTCTGCACGAATGGCGGATGGTGTTGACGCATAGCATGGCGCAGGCAAAACTGGCTATGCTTGGGCTATATGCCGTATGGATGTACAGCAGTCCAGTCGTATGGCGGTAGAACCTTTATAGTACGAATCAATCAGACAGTTAATTGACAGTGTCTGTTCGAACTATATTAGTAGGCGTATGCCTTAAAGTAAGCTAGAGAGCGAAAGGACCCTGTGCCCTTGACTTTAACATTGAGGTCATGCTTGGGGGGCATGATCTGGCGGGACACGAAGGCACGAGCCTGACGGGCTGAGAGGATGCTGAGTGTCACGCAGCAAGCCAGCTCTCAGATGGGTGCCGGCACCTACGGTAGGTACTATGCGGATTCGCTACGAGTAGCTGGCGCTGGTTTTGATAATGAGGGGTTGTGACTCCGGGGTCTAACGTGAGACTACACGGATTGGGTTGATGTCGTAGCATTTCTCATTGTTCATCTACACGCAGATTTGAACAAACCGAATCGCGCTCTCGAGGCTGAGGGACACTTCTTCCATTCAAAGCCCGTTGCATTCTTCAAATTGTCTTTGCAGCCAGCATTCCTCTGCTTTTTGAAGAGGCCGAGGCTGGAGCAGATGGGATAGATGCCAGAGTGACCCTTCTTGAAGCGTGAATTGCCAATGGGTTGGAGTGATGGTTCTTCCTGCTGCTTTCTACGCGTCGTGTCCTTCAACTTTGCACATCCGTTGCTGCTCTCTCTTTCCAGCACTTTACGCAGATTGTTCTGTTGACGTCAAGTATGCTCCTCCTTGCTTTGTTTAGGTTACCCAGGTCTTGTTCTGAGCAGCACTTGTGTGCGCAGTTGTTCTCGAGCGGGGCGAGCGGAAGTTTCTCGTTGTCGTAGTTAACTTCTTCCTTCGCGGTAGGACTCCATTCTTTGCCGTTGTAGATGTAGAACAGACGACATTCTGGACACCATGACTTTTGATCGCCCACTTGCTGTGTATATTTGTGGTCTTGTGTTCCGCATGCGGCGCATTGGTCCAGCTGCTTCGTAATGTCTCCGTCGATGGCCGCGATATTGGGGTTCACACCTATGCACTTTCCCGGGTCTTCTTTGAACTTTGTCCAATGGTCAAGGCACGTGCCGCATGTTAGCTTTCTGGCTGTCGTGTCGCTGTACCGTTCTGTCAATGTAGATCTCTGTGGATCACGGCTACCTCTCGTGATGTGACTCGATAGACGACTGCCTGCGGATTATGTTAGCCATTCCTGTCATGCATGACAGTGCAGCAGATCGATCGACGTACCTGCCAGAGATAGTATCCTCGTCCTTTCGCGTTCCAGTTGATGCCGTTCTGAAGGCTCACCTCCACATCTCCCTTTCCATTATTCTCGAGCATTGCCGCGAAGTCCTTGACTCCAAGCATCCGGACCGGATATCTGAAATCACGATCATTCTTTCCAGCGAGAAACTCATCACAATCGAGTGATTTCCACTCGGTGGTTTCGAAGGTCCCCTCGTAGTCTTCGTACACCTGTCGGACGGCACTATAATGAAGACTGACTTTCTTTAGGTTGGAGAAGTGAATGGTGATGAGGTTGTATGCGTGACCCAGTGCGCCAAGGCTGCACCGTCCGTCGAAGCCGCAAAGTGTCAGATCCCTGACCTTCATGCGAAGCGTGTTGTACTGGATACCGTCGGAACAAATGGCTTGAAGAGCACTTAGACCTTTCTCTTCGTCGAATGGGATGGTGAGATCGATTGGTGCTTGGGCGCGGAAGCGTGTGGCTGACTGAGTGATCTTTTTGGTTAACAACAGAAGTGCACGACTTGGCCGCTCAGAGATTTTTAGCTCTGGGGTGCCTCGCCGACGACCACGGCTAGTATACTCGTATCTTCTTTCATAGGTCACAGTGATGGTACGTGATGCGTAGTAGAACCCATAGATCTTATCTTTGAGTTCTTGCGGCAGCTTCAAGAAGTCGAAGAATTTTGGCTTCGGTGGTGGCGGTGGAGGAGGAGGAGCAGCTGCTGCCGCTTGAGCATAGGTCAGCTTTGCTGGTGGCATCCTGCTTGGTGCCGAGAGTTTAGTTAACTTTTTGGTGTAGGCCCAGGAGCAGCTATTGCGCAAGCACAGGATGCTCTTTGTCGATGGAGGAAGTAAGCGTCCTTGGCCTGCTGTAGTAGGTCTTCAATCCGTGTTCTGATTCGCGAAATCAGTGGGGCTGATTGTAGACACGGAAGTTGACGGTTGTGGGACATGTAATATATAGAGACGCCGGTGAAGTCTCGGTTGTTCTTGTGCTGCACTTTCGTGATATGTAGCATGATCTTTTCCCCAGTGATAGTGTCGATCGGTGGCATATGTCGCGTTTCATCGGCTGCCGAAGGTCTGTGATCTGTCTCGTCAATTAGGAGCAAGAAGTTGAATGTGTTTGTCCCAGTAAACTGCTTGCATGCTGTTGCGGTTGAATTATCATGCTGGCTGATGATTTTTTATGAAAACGACGCCAGTACTACCAACGACCGATGATAAGTCGCACAATTCTATTGAGGCCGAGCGCGATTTGATGGTTCTCATCCTTCCCAGGAGACCTTGTTACGTCTTTCAAGAGCATGTCGATTTCTGAACCAGGTGCATGAACTTGAGCGACATTGATATCCCCAATGAGGCCGTCCCCGAACGCGGTTTCACGTGGTTCGCACGCGGTGCAACCAATAGCGGAGGGCTCCCCAAAGCATGCGGCCAAGTCTTGTGAAAGAGAGGTAGGCCTTGGTAGCATGAATATGCCGTTTTATCTGTCTGCAACCCATCGACATCGAAATGTTTGCGAGGCTTTTGCTCCATCGACAAAGCTTGGTGCTTGTTTCGCTGATTGGTACACTCCACAGAGCATGAAACAGCTGGCCAAGACCTTTTTATGACAACACCATGCCTGCGTTACTGTCCCCAGACATGAAGCCAAATGCAGAAGTCTTAAATCACACTACCTCTTTCACCTGATCGTCATCGTCGTATTCTCAGTTCTTGTAGTTCGGGAAACAACCCCTCTCGGTACAGCTCATTCAGTTCGTTCAGAGCAGGACGGCAAACACCACTGATTTCTTTCGTCCTTTGCACGCAATTTGTGAAAATTTGTTGCAGAAAGAACCATTTCATTGTATTTGGTAAAGTGCCATTTCGTCGTCCACGTGGATCTATGTTGAATGAAAAAGGGCAAGCATGGCAATCATTGTTGTTGTCAGACAAGTGCCATCTGCATCGTCCTTGTTGCTACTGGAGCTTGCGGTTTGTTGTTACCGTAGAGTACAATCGAGATAGTGCCTATGGAGGCCGAGGAGGCTGACGTGATGTGGATATGCTGACTCATCAACGCTGCCCGTTTGGTCTTCTTGCTTCTCGGGTTGGATGCCCATATATTCGAAGCATCGGAAGTCCCGAGAAAGTCTACCGTGGTTGATGAAGTTCAAGATGAAGGTGAAGCAGGGCCTAGGAAAACATAACGCTCAACAGCGAAGCACAACGGAGGGCTTTCTGTAGCACCATACTGCGGAATAATTGGCTGGACGACTAGTCTTGAACAGCTCGAGAAAGCAGCTAAGGAGTTCGAGCGTCTAGACGACCTCGCTGGAAGTTCAGCTTAGGCAACAACCGATGTTGCAAGCACTCGCCCCGACCAAGCGAGCTGTAGACTTGCTAGAAGAAATGAAGCTTACCAATATAGCTCGAAGCCTAGCCATCAGCACCGCCGAGTTCCTACAGAAACCCAACAACCTGGTTACGCTGATTCACCCCACCGCAGTCAATCTTGAGAAAATAGAGGGATACGGATCGGCGATAGAACGGCTCCAAACCTTGGACGAAATGTTGAAGACGACGGAGGAGCAACCTGTCGTAGAAGCTGGAGGAGACGACGAACAGGAGGAAACTTCCGCAGGCTAGTATGGTTTTGAGGATTAAGGGTTGCTACCAGCTACGGGGGCCCCTCTCTGTGAGGAACGGCCTCTCACCGAGGATAGCCTCTTATTAAGGATCCTGCTAGACACCGCGCTGCTGATGATAGCTGGTATCAGGATCTGTCGACAGCGGAGGCTATCGCGAGGGTCGTGGTGGTGCAGTCGTTAAAGCAGTGCTTATTTCAGCTCCCTGTGAGAGAAGTCGAAAGTTGGTCGAAGGTATAAGAACAGTTCTCGAACGAAGCCGTACCAAGGTCATCCTATTTATAAATAAGATTTAGATTTCTATCCTTAGCGCCTCAGTTGCGGAGCGTCAATAGGTATCAAGTATCATGCGGACGGGCTTACGAGAGAGCAGTGAAATCAAAAGCATGTACGGTACAAAGGCTTAAGCAGGATATGAGGACGGAAATACAAGGCTATAAGCACAAGCTAATATGCGATACTATGTACCATGGCAGCTATAAAGTAGCCTCAAGTTGTATTGTGGCACCTGGCCACCCAGACAACCTCTATTAAGCTCAATTCTTTGTATTGTGTTAGGACGCGAAATGAATGACATAATAATGCCGATGGACAATGAAAGCGTAGAAATCATTATCGTCAGCGCAGGCATCGACTGAATGCCAACCCAACATAGTCATGACCTGGCTTTGAAATGGATCCTGCCGTTAATCGTTCTTCTTCTTCCTTAGCAAGACCCAGTTGAATCGAACCCGTTCGTAGTAGACAAGCCGCATGTTGGAATGAAGAATGCACTGATGGCGATGATGATGTATGCGGCTAGCAGGAGGACCCCTTCAAGCCAATTACTCCGTCCGTCTATCATCAGGTAGTTGACGATAAAAGCTGAAGCAAATAGACTCATGGTCTCGAAAAGACTGAAATACAGACTCATCTCGGCGCCAATTGCCCAGCCCAGCATTACCATGAGCGGAGTGACGAATATCGCAATCTGAATGCTGCTTCCCAAGGCGATCTGAATGGCCAAATCCATGCGATTCTTGTAAGCGACAGTGACGGCAGTAACGTGCTCTGCAGCATTGCCAACGATTGGCAAGATGATGAGTCCAATGAAGGCTTGGCTGACACCGCTGTTGACCACCAGATAGTCAATGCTTCCAACAAGGAATTCTGCACAGAGTGCGACAAGCCCAGTCGTGAAGAGAAGCAAGAAAATAGCTGACGTTGTCGACAGGTGTGTTTCAGGATCAATAGTCTCGATGATTTGTTGGTCGGCATGCGGGTCGGAGGGGATACTGATAGGCCGCGGTGAAGCTGCTCGAGGAAGACTACTAGATTGTCTGTGGAAGTCTGGCATGGACGAGGCGCGACGCTGACTCCCGCTTGAGGCTGCGCGATCGATGGCCCGCATACTAGGAGGTGCCAAAGACCGAATGGGGTGGGAATGGTGGGGGAAGTTGTTTGAGTTTAGTACTGGTTTGATGGCGCTCGACAGATTGCGCGTATGGTGAGGACGGCTTGAAGTGTTATCAGGAATCTCATGAACATCCTCCGCAAAGCCAACTTGAATACTTGGTACAAGACTCTTGCTAGCAGGGTGCTCTTTCATTTCGATCTTCTCAGACCTCGGTACACTGGCCTTGGACTTCTTCGGTTTCTTGCTTCGCTTTTTGCGTTCTTCGTGGCGCTCTTGCCTTTCAAAGTCTCGAGTCTGCACATCTGGATTTGCTATCCTACCACGCAGACGACCTTCGCTGTCGGCTTCGTCGCCGCTACAGACAGCATCGTCGACATTTCTGGTAGATCCTGCCAAGGTGTCGTTGTTCGTCTCATTTCTTGAAAATGATCGCGGATTACCGTCTTTTGTACTTGAGCTTGACTTGCGGCGTCTGCGTCTCAACGCTCGTTTGAGTCGCTTGGCGGTCTTGTGAGAGCCGGCGGTGGAGTCTGAATCCGTCGAGGAGGTATCGGAACTAGATGAGCTTGAGCTATCCAGCATCTGTGCAAGCACACCAGGGTGCGACTCCTCGTCGATAATGTGTTGAGGCGTGCTCTCATACATGAAAGCATGAGACTTCAACTGAAAAAGCAGGTAGAGAATGTAGACCAAAAGCAAAACGACAGAAGTGCCGCGCGATACTTTCAGTACGACTCTGTCCGCGAGCGCATTATCCTCAAAGGCCGCATGGAAGGCGGTAGGCAATAAGAGCGAGACCACACTCAGGCTGAGCAGACAAGCACTCAGTTGTGAGACGCTTCGGTTGAACAGCTGTTCCCGGAAGCGGAGACCGCCCAAACAAAAAGCCATGCCCAAGATCAGCAGAAGATTGGCCAGAATGGAGCCCACAGCAGCAGCTTGGACGATTCGTACCTCACCGGCTACCAAAGCGAGAACAAAGACGATGATCTCGACGGCATTGCCAAAAGTGACGTTGAGCAGGGCACCCCAGCTGTCCCCAAGCTTGTGGGCGACACTTTCGGTAGCATAAGCCAGCAGGGAGGCTAAAGGGATTATAGCGACTGCATTGACAGCGAAGACTACAGTTGGGTTGATGCCATCGGCGTGAGCCCAATCGTGAGCGATGCCTAGTGCAAGACCAACTGGAACGGTGACCAGCAGCCAATTGATCCAGCTGGCGGTAATGATACGCTTTGTGTCTCGGACAAAACGTTGGTGGATTGGAGCTTTGGGTGACTTTTCTTGAGCGTCACCTATGGTGGTAGCTTCAGTTCCATTTCCTTCATTATCCACAGCAGGTGTGCCTTGCTGCTGTGTATCCGTGTCGTTGGCGGGGCGGGTGTCTGAGGTTGTAGTTCGATCACGAACTTGGTCTGTGTCGCCAGCATGTTGAGGGAGGATTTGCTGGTTTCTTGAAGAGGATGGTGTATCTTTCTCGGAAAGGACTCGAGGAGATCGGAAGTTCTTAACCCATGAGTGTAAACCACGTAAAGGAGGCTCGTCGACGGATTCGACCATCGGCGTATAAGTGGGGTGAGATGGTGACGGGTCGAGGTGTGCGGTTGAGGCTCACTGATATCAGTAAGCCGTTGGTTGAAATGAGATGTCCTGTCTTCGAGAAGATTAATAGAACAAGTGGCAGTGCAGGCAATGAAGGCGCAGCCTTTGGGGTAATGGAGAGCGAGAAAGGTGAGGACGAAGCAGTTAGATGGACTTCGAACCAGGCAGTGTTCGCAGTAGTGAAGCGAGTAGCAGGTCTCTGGAGGCGCAGCGAAGGCCGTTAGTGGTTGAATCCAGACAATCGCCCGGCTTAACCTTGGCCGACAGTGGGGTGGCACTTGGCCTCGTCAGGCGCCAAGACACGCGGTCAATGGCGAATAATAATGATGACGAGCTGCCACCAGGCCGCGACGTTTCTGCTATCCTCCGATCAATGAGAGACTAGTAGAGGAGACAAGATTTGGCTGCTTCTAGCGATTTTGGAAATCAGTGTGTTCAAGCATGTATCGTCGTCTTCTCGTATGAAATATAATTCGTGAAGCATATTAAAGATGGAATAGGCGATACTAGTGAAGGCCGTTCAGTGCTTCCGCATTCCCAGGAGCCCGCCAGTGGGCCCCGCCAAGTATTGAAGGACAATGCCGCCCAAAGAAAGCCTGAGCGAGACTGTGCTTGAACGTGCTTCCCAAGGCGTGTGACGGGCTTTCGACGTGATTCTGGAGCGCGCGAACTCTGAATCGTGCTTGCACTCAGTCGCAACTGGCCTTGACTGGGCTGACGTGGCATTTCTACTCGTGGCTGGAACTCAGCGGCTGCTGCTCGATACTATGGCTGTGAATCAAGAGCTTCCCTTGACCTCCCTGCAGGGAGTCTCACTCGCCACTGCTCTTTTCCTCATGCTTTGGGTATACCTGAAGCGCTATGTCGACAAGCATGGGAAATTTGCCTGGGCGGAAACATTGCTGGAGATGCACGACTTTTTGGTCGCCACTGTATCGATGGCCCTTGCTGCTTACGTACTGGACATTGGCCACGACGTCCTCGCCGCAAGGACTGGTTACTACCTCGATCAATACACACTTGGCTACCTTTATCATCTGCTCAAGATCTACGAATATCTTGATATTATCCTAGCCATCCTCTCCGGCAACACAGTAATCTCGAAAAACGCAGCCTTTGGTCATTTAGCCCTCCCTTACTGGTCGTACTTCCGCATCGTCAACCGACCACAGGACTCTGTAAATTGGCGCTTGCAGGTCATCGCCGACTGCTTTGTTCGCTTTCTCTCCCGTGCTGTGCCTTGGCTGGTGGAAGATGTCAAGCTAGAAGAAACCATCTTACGCATGTTTGGAGAGGCCAGATGGTATGCTGACTTGGCAATCACCGGCATTTGGGTGCTCTTCACCATACAGGGCCAACGAGAGGATGAGCAAGCCCTCAAGGTCTTCGGAAAGCCTTATGAGGATGAAGCCACCGCTTATTTTCTGAGCGCTATTATCATGTTGTATGCTGGCTACACCTACCGCCAGGAAGATGCCGAAAAGTCTCAGAAGGAGATCGTGAAAAAGCAGCCACAGCAGCCTCGAATCCAGGCCAAGAACAGTGTGGGTGCAGAACCAGCGTCGAGGTTAATGCACGAAGCCATTCGGCAAAGCTCCAGGCGAAAGCGATGATGATGGCTTAGTGCGCTCGATTTCGATTTCGCAGTCTATCTAAGCCTTGGAGATGATAATACCCCTACATTTCACTAATTCGTCACGTTGATCAGCATGCTCTTCACCGTCAAGTACTCTTCAATTCCCTGGCGCCCGCCCTCCCTGCCGTATCCACTTCCCTTGACACCTCCGAAGGGACTGCGAAATGTTAGAATATGGTTCGAAGTGCTGCAGCACATGAGTCTCACCTTTCAGCGGCGCTCAAAACACCGACGTTGATACCGACCATACCGACCTCGAGTGCCTCTGCTACACGCCACATGCGCGGCATTGATTCGGTGATCACGAAACTGCCCAATCCCACATCGCAATCGTTGGCTAGGTCGATTACCTCCTCTTCTGTCTTGAACTTATATAGAGCGACAAGTGGCGCGAACGTCTCTTCCCTGGTTGTGATCGCCTCTTTCGACATCCCGGAAATGATTGTTGGCTCGAAAAAGTATCCCTTGTGCTCACCTTTATACGGTGAGCCGCCGAGGATGACCTGACCACCGTGTTTCTTCGCGTCTGGACTACCGTGTCAGCACCGTGTGTCTGGGCGAGCTCAGAGCACTCACCATTGATGTGGTTCATCGCCTTTTCAACTGCTCGTTCATGAGTCAATGGACCGATGACGACACCCTCTGCACAATAGTCAGCTCAACATGAACCACCGGTGTAACAAGGCGTGTGAATATGGGGCTGACTGATACCAGTCATCTGGTAGGCTTACCCTCGGTTCCCTTGCCAACCTTGAGAGTCTTGATCTTCTGAGATAGTGCTTCGGTGAACTTGTCATATATGCCTTCTTGCACAAAGATCCTGTTGGCCGTCACACACGTCTGGCCGCTGTTTCGGAACTTCCCGGCTATAGCTGCTTCAATTGCGGTCTCCAGCTTTGCATCATCGAACACTATGAAAGGACTGTTGCCACCAAGCTCTAGAGAAAGCTTTTTCAGGCTGTGGCTGCACTGGGATGCCAGAATCTGGCCGACCCTAGTACTACCGGTAAACGACAGCTTCCTCACGAGCTTGCTCTCACATAGTGCTTGCCCGACTTCAGCGACAGTGTTTAGCGTGGTGATGACGTTAATAGAGCCCTTCGGGAAACCTGTGACAGATTAGCAAACCACTAACGACACGACCAGTATCAGAAGGACGATGCGGACAAAGATTGCCTTGGTTATCGAACCGCAATACAATGTACAATGCGTCTCAAACTTGACGCTTTGGGTGGTCCTCATTGCGAGTCAAACTGCGACTGGTCGTGAGGGCAGAAAACTCACCGGCTTCCTGCGCAAGGACTGCTTGTGCAAGAGCGCTTAGAGGCGTCTCACCCGCAGGCTTCCACACAGTCGTGCATCCTGCGGCCAAGGCAGCTCCCACTTTCCTTGTGATCATCGCTATCGGGAAGTTCCAGGGCGCGAGACATGCAGCTACTCCAAGCGGTTGTTTGAACGTCAAAATTCGTTGGTTCAGATTCGAGCTTGGCACGACCTCGCCATGAATCCGTTCGGCTTCACCTGAGAACCATTCCAGGAAGCTTGCGGAATATATCACTTCGCCCTTTGCCTCGGTCAACGTCTTCCCGTTCTCAAGACATAAGATGAGAGCTAGATCGTCGATGTGTTCATGGCAAAGATCAGACCATTTCCTCAGCCAGCGGGCTCGTTGACGGGCGGTCGTCTTCTTGTATGACTGGAAAGCGTCATGTGCCGCTTTGATAGCCTTGTCCGTGTCCTCGCGTCCCATCTCCGGAATCGTGGCTAGCTTGTCTAGAGTTGCGGGATCGTAGACATCGAAGGTCTTGCCAGATGCTGCGTCTACCCATTCTTCTGCGATGCAGCCCTTCTGCTGGAAGAGGTCTGGCCTCTTGAGGTCTTTCAAAGACTTGGGCTGCGACATGGTTTCCGGCTTTGGTATGAGAGATCAAAGCTAGCAGCTTTCAGCGCCTTCTCAAACAGTATATTTGTTTTCTGACGAGAACCGCGGATGGCCGAACTTGCCGAGCTCTTCAAGTTGTCCATACTGCGTGCGGGGCCTGGTGCGGAGAAGGCAACTACGCATTTACCTCAGGCATCGGGCGAGCCAACCGGACTACCGTACGCGTGAGCTTCCTTCAGAATGTTTCCAGTCAGGCCACCGACGTCGTGCGCCGGCTGGAGGCCTTGTGCCTACGGGCTGGCGACATAACCAAAACATATATCACTCAAAACGCTTGACATAGTTGATCCGAGCTTGAATTCGACGAAACGGGGGTCTAGCCATCATTGTTCCAGGTTCCGAGGTACCTCGAGCGACAAGACAATAGCTGATATTATATCCTACTACAAGGCCGTACGCGAACCATTGATGACGAGACACGTCCCACCCTCTTCAGTACCTCACATCAAGGTTCCAATAACGCAGATCGCTCGCCATGCGTTACATTCCAGCGGATATAGCCACCTACTGTCTTGCTGGAATCATCTTCCTCGGCGCCTTCTCACGCTTTACTGGAGGTAGATATACGCCGTGGTTTCATGACTATCAAGAGTATCACAAGCCCAATGATGGCACGCCAACAGCAGCCATCATTCCTGTCATGGATCTGTTTCTGGGGTTCCTAATCTTACTAAGGAGGACGAGATTCATCGCAGTCATCGTTGCAGAAGCATTTATGGTTGTCGGGATGATCCTACAGATGAATGCTGGAAAGTCCTTTGCGATTGATGCAATGATGGTCGTTATTGCTACTCTGGGCATTGTTAAATCCCGATAGAGTCGGCTAGGATCGCATTGAACAAGAAGTGTTGGCCATAAAAGTCAGGTTGATCGTGTTGTGCAGAGTGCCCGGACCAGAGAATAGCGAGTTGGCGAATGTGGTCTTGAGATACTAAGGCCAGTAGACTACTTGCAGTGGAAGAGGTCTTATGTGTGCGCTAGCTCAAGGAGGAATAGCTCGCTCAATGGCGAATGACGCAGCACGATTTGAATGTAACAATTAAGTAGGTGTAATTTGTAAATTTTGGGAAAGAAAGACTGACTGTCTATCCACCATTGACTGTTCGTTCAAGTTTGGCTTCGTTGCGGCCTATTCGTTCCTTCCCTACGATCGCTTTGACATCGTGCTGTATAATTCCTTGCTTCTTCGCGCTGTATCGACCTGACTGGACCATCTTTTGGCAGGCGCAGTGGCTTCACTTCTCCATCTCAGCTCACGAGTGCGGGTCACGCCAGCAGGTCTGTGCTGCTCGCATTTATGTGCAAGGCTGAACACTTCGTTGCACTCGCCCCTATGGCGTAGGAAAGGCGTACAACGATCTCAAGGCCGACCACCACTCCAAAGCTCTGTAAGCGAGGAAGGAGAGGCAACCTGGCGAGCAGGCAAAATAGCTCGGCCCAGGCACGACCCTTTCGAGCGAAGCATGTCTTCTCTTTCAGACATAAAGACCCCGGTCGACCGGCATAAATTCTACTTCCAGTTCGTGACCACACCTACAGCCGATACCCCTGGCACCACCATCCTCCTTCACTTCGACAACAAGCGCTATGTGTTCGGTCGCGTTGCCGAAGGCACACAACGAGCATGTATCGAAAGAGGCATCTCACTGAAAAAAGCACGGAACATCTTCCTTACCGGAGAGACAAAATGGGAGCAGAGCAGTGGTCTCTTGGGCATGATGCTGACCATGGCCGATGTCCTGTCAGAAACGAATGAGGAGGACAAGAAGGCTCTTGGCGACATGGTCATCCATGGCGGCCCCAAGATCTGGCACACCATTGCCTGTGCCAGGAGGTTCATCTTTCGCACTGGCATGCCTCTGCGCGTCTTCGAAGCTGACCCCAAAGCGTGGAAGGTCTCGCACCAGCCAGACTACATCGACGAGAACATCTTATTGTGGGCGTTACCCGTGCAACGCAAGACACGTCGTGATAGCGGTGATGCCAAAGCGAATGGCCGGAGTTCGAGCCCAGCTACAATTCAACACGAACAGACTCTACGCCAGAAGACTGTGCATGACATGTTCGACTCGGATTGGAGAAAAGACCGCCTAACTGAGGCCACTTTCCACGACGTCAAACTGCCTGCCATGATTTGGAAACGAGATCCCGCGACCAAGGATCTACGTGCCACTTTCTGTACCAAAATGGAGGATGCGCCTCATATACATCCGGAGGAGAAGGTGTTGGTTCGCATGCCTTGGCCAGCTGCCCTCGTCACTGAGCTTCCGCCAGCTGACAACCTGCCCTCGTCGGTAGCTATGTCCTACTTTGTCAAGGGGAGACCACAGAGGGGTGTTTTCTTGGTCTCGAAGGCGAAGGAGCTCGACGTCAAGCCTGCCTTCAATTTCAGTAAATTGGCTTCAGGTCAGTCTGTCACGCTCGAGGACGGACGAGTCATCAAGCCCGAAGACGTGCTGGATGTCCCACTACCAGGCTATGGGATGGCGGTACTGGATGTACCAGACGTGCACTATCTGGCTGATTTACTGCAGAAGCTAAATGACATGCAAAATGCTCAAGTCCTTGTCGATGTCCATGCTTTCATTTGGATCCTTGGGCCCGGTGTCCTCCATTCTCGCCCATTTGCCGAGTTCAGAGCAAGTTTTCCTTCTGTCAAGCATGTCATCTCTTCTGTGGACGATAGTCCGAATTACCTTGCAATGGACTCCTTTGCCGCCTCCGCTGCGAGGCTTGCTCAAATTCGACCTCAAACCTTCTCCATCCCGAAGCACAACAACACGCCTGGTGGCAGAGAGTTCTATGGTAGTGATGTGATTCAGGCGCAAAGAGCTCTCGTGCTTGACGTGGCCCCTAAGTTCGAGTTGTCGACCAAGGACGTTCCGAAATATGTCAATATTCATGATAAGATAGCAGATATGTCGAGAACACGATCATTGATATCTTCTCTACCAAGATTAGCACCCTCCGATGAGAAGTATAAGGATGTCACTATAACCACTCTTGGTACTGGTTCCGCTCTTCCATCAAAGTACAGAAACGTATCTGCAAATCTTTTACACATACCTTCTCTGGGCTATTTCATCTTTGACGCCGGCGAAAATACTATCGGTCAATTGAAGAGACTGTACCAACCTGACGAGCTGGAGGATATCTTATGCAATCTGCATATGATATGGATCTCGCATTTGCACGCCGACCACCACCTTGGGACCCTATCGCTCATGGTCGCTCACAGAGAAGCGACTCGCAAGCGAGTAGACGCTGGGAAACCGGTATCGCACAAACTCTACCTCATCTCTGAGACGAACATGACTGATTACCTGGAAGAATATAAGTCCGTGGAGGCAGTGGACGCAGTCATGCTTCGCGTTCTTCAGTCTGAGGTCACTGACGTCAACCACCAGCCTGTCAACCTCGGCGACACAACACTGCCAATATCCAAGTTGGACACCGTTCGAGTTAGCCACTGTCAAAGAGCGCAAGCCGTCACGGTCACCTTCTCCAACGGCTTCAAGCTTTCCTACAGTGGTGACTGTCGTCCTTCAGCAGCCTTTGCCAAAATCGGAAAGGATTCAGATGTGCTCATCCATGAGGCGACCTTCGATGATGGCATGGAAGGTGATGCCATAGCGAAGAAGCATTCTACCATCGGCGAGGCCCTCGGTGTCGCGCATGCAATGAAAGCCAAGAATGTTATCCTTACACACTTCAGTCAGCGATACCAGAAATTGCCCACTCTTACAGATATTAGACCACCCAATCGGCTGAAGTTCGAAGAAGGCAACGATGAGGCTGACACGCCTGGCCCAATTGAAGACCCGGCACTCACAGAGAACGCCGTGCTCACTGGTGACGACCTGAAACAAATAGATCAAGCTGCTTCCGGTACAGCTCGAGCACAAGCTGTGCCCGCGCCGCCAGCTCTGAAAAAGCAAACATCGTTGCAAGAAGCAGCGGAGCAGATGCCTATCTGCATCGCCTTCGATCTTATGCGCGTCACCATACCGCAGATCAAAGACATGTACAAGTATTATCCCGCGATCGAGTCGATGTTCGACTATGAGCAAGCCAAGAGCGACACAAGGCGAGGACAGAATCGAGCTGTAAATGAGGCGAGCGTGAATGCGAGGAAGGGAAAGACTCAAGCGAAGATCAAAGCTGGGGAGCAGAAGAAGAAGGAAAAGAAGCAGGGCAGCAAAAGTGTAAGTAGAACGCAGACACCTGTGAGTGAGGACATTGAGGAGTAAGGCTGCAAGATCTGAGGTTCGGCGCCAGGTCCTTAGGCTGAGAGAGTTTTGCTAATTAGTGCTGCGCGCAGGACGAGAAGAAGTCGACCAATCAAAAATGGAACAAGCCTGCGAGCGGAACGAAGCAAGCCAACTCCAATCCTTCAGCAGAAGCCAGTGCATCACCTCACGCGACGAAGCGGAGTCCGAGTCCAAAGACGCTGCGGAAAGAAAAGGGAAATGAAGACAAGAAGCCTAAGCTGCATGCTGATGTGCCCTGAGCCTACGAAGACCATAAGTCTGTGCACGAGGCCTGGCAAGGGTTCCCAGCCGAGGCACGTCTATTGCTCATGGATGGCTTACAACTGTTGCGGCCTCGTGCGCTATGAATTTAGCCACGCTACGCTACCTCCTGCGCAGAGGAAACCTCTCTATAGGGTTACACGGTGGTACGTAAGTCGGAGCAACCGGACAATAGGATACCAAGGCGAAAGCGAAGAGGGAGAGATCATATACGAAGTTATCTTCGAGGAGGTGCCGTACATCGAATGGCAACACCGCACCAGGCGAACTACGAGCGATCGGCTGTTGTCCGCCCCGAAACCGAAGAAGATAGGACAATGCACCTGCATCGTTCCATTGAAAGGAAGAACCGAGAAGAGTTGAACCTGACACCCGAAGTGGCATCAGTAGAGAAGATAAGAGTATACTTGTTTCACGTTAGCAAGACTCATAGCACTCTCAGATACCGCACCGCGCCCACCGCATCCCGTTAATCTATATCGGACATTTCTTCCATCCCGTCAGAGTATATTGTCCTTGCGGATCGTGCGTTTCCTTCCCCTCGACCACTGCAACCCACTTTGATCGCATCGTGCTTGCCATCTATTACGCCATTCATACACCTGCACACGCGTGATTCGTGCTGGTCATTCGTCGCTCCCCCCGTACATGACTCAATTCAGCCGTTACTCTCACCTCATCTCCACCTCCACCTCCACATTACTGCCCGCACCGCACCGCAATATAATACCGACCGTGCCGACCTTGCCTAGAGTAGAGTAGAGTAGAGTAGAGCAGAGTAGAGCAGAGTAGAGCAGAGTAGCTCAGCCTAGAGTAAAGAAAAGCAAGCAGCGCGAAAAGAAGTACCGCTGCGATAATAGAAGGAAGATGCTATAAGGTATACCGTACGGTATACCTATATACTATAGTACGAGTTAAGACCTGAAAGGTATATAATATAATATAGTACTGACGCTACCTAGAGAATCTAGAGAATCTAGAGAATCTAGAGTATCTAGAGTATCTCAGATGCTTGAAGTGGAGGAACCATCTCAGGGTTGAACCATAGGTGGGCCTTTAACAGCATAAGATGAGACGCGATGTTATAGGGCGAGCCGAACGAGGGCCACGACGTGACGTGGCTTGACGTGGCTTGATTCGACTCGACTGCACTGTACTGCACTGTACTGCACTGTACTGCACTGTACTGCACTGTACTGCACTGTACTGCACTGTACTGCACTGTACTGCTGACCGGTGGCATGCTGGCTCAGGAAGGAGGTAACTTAGTGAGGGAAAGACGCGAGGGGAGATACCGCGAACCGAATCGAATTGAATTGGAATGAACCGGCACGCGCGAACTCACGGCCGATACGATACGATACGATACGATGAACAGGCAGGCAGGTGCAACGGCCGAAGGACATTAACGCCAGCTAGCTAGCTTAGAACCAAAGCGAGACCACGAGAACACGAGAATATCTTACCGAAGGGAAGGGAAGGCAAGGAAGGTAGAGCTCCAAACAAAAACAATAGCGGGGGACGCAAGTGCCAACGACCAGATACTGATTTAGTTCACTGTGCTGAGTCAAGTCAACTCAAGTCAAGTCAAGTCAAGTCAAGTCTTACCTGAGTACGAATTGCATGGCATTCGTGACTTACCTTACCTGACCTGACCTGACCTGACCTGACCATTGGCCATCTCAGAAGACCATGTCATCGCATGCGCTGCGGTGCGGTGCGGTGTGGTGCGGTGCGGTGCGGTGCAATGCGAAGAGAAAGTCTGAGTCTGGTTCTTGCCAACAGGCGACGTGGCCGACCTCGTCAGACGTGTCCTTCGCTCCTCGCAGAGTAGGAGCTGAATCGCACGACGACTCAAGCACTCGCAGGCTCCAAACCATGCCAGAGACCCCACAGTGTGAGAGAATGTGCTCATTCGAACCCTGGTTAGAGGCAGAGACTTCTCGGGTGCTTCCAGTACAGTGACAGGTGCTTGATAGCTAGAGATGACACTTTGCGCCGTACTTACCATCGCTGCTGCTATCGCTGCGGCTTTGCAGTTTGGTAGCGAGCTGCCCACGCAAGAACGGGCCTGCTCAGCTTTCAGGTCCTGCCGCGAGTCAGTAGTAGGTAAAGCAACACCGCACTAGATACAATGGATGTACGAGACTTCTCGAATTTCAGGACCCTACATAACTTTGGGCATACATGCTAGTGCTAATGGATCCTTCAATTCCTTCTTCCGTTTCCTCCTTAAAATCTGCTCTGCTTCTTCTACCTATTCTCTCCCGCATAAACTCCCGCTCACGTAAGGGGTATCTCGGTTTCGAATACTGGCTGGGTTGTACATGACTGTGTATCGGTGTTGACTCCATGTTGAGTCGGCTTCGTTCTGGGTGGTTGCTATGTGACGCGACCAGGGCATGCTTCATGCAAAACCTTTGCTGGTCATTGAGGTGGTCGAGGTGGGGAAAGGCCGCGGATGCTGTCTAGCTGACCCGCTGGACAGCGCTGTACCCTGGAAGGCCCGCTGACTTGGTTCACTAGCATCCATTGTTCCCAGATCCAGGAACGTGGGTCGGCAAAAATGTTTGCATCGTCACCTGGTCGTTTTCGACGGGGTCCTAAGACTGCAGGACTAGGACATGCCTTCTTTGGCCTGTGTGATGGACTTTGGCTTAGAGTCGCTTCATCTGACAAACGGCGCTTCCGATGCTATGGATGATCGCCTGCCAGAGTGTCGCCACTCAGAGGGTCTTCAGATATGTCAGTGACTGATGCACTGAAAAGTCTGGTGCTATGTTGAAGGTGGTAGGGGTGTCGTGGATGGTGCGACGGGCTTTAAAGGTAGGATATCATATACTGCAGACATCAGGTTCATGAAGCATTCATGAGATTACCTTGATGTGTACTTTGTCGCTTGACGGTTTCTCTCGCCCATCTCGCAGCTGTTATCGTACGATTGGAGAACTCCCGTGTTGATCGCGTCTCCTTGATGAGTTTGGTAAGCCATTCGGCTCGGAAAAAGTCCGCGAGCTGGCCGTCAGGGAAAGCTTCACCGAGGTCACTGTGTGTGTCAGCAATTTTGCCTAGAGGATATTTTTGGAAACTTACCCAACAATTCCCATACATGCTCTCAGAAGTCCTTCATTGTGGTTGACGTCCGCTGCAACAGTCTGCAGGAATTGGAAGATGGGCTGAGCATAGCCCTGCAGGAGGTTCACTCGTTGTGTACCTTTGAAGGCTACAATGATGCCATCCCAGGCATCAGCGATACCGGAGCGCAGCGATACGATGTAATCAATCATATCGTATGAGACATCATTAGCCACTGTCACCTGCGAGGCCTGCGTTAGAACTTGCGCAACGACTGTTAAGTAAGTCTCGAAAGCTGGCCCGATGTTTGAGGCTATGTCTCCAAAGGTCTCCAAGATCGGAGGCTTAAGCTGGTTCGTGATCTTGTCGGACCGTAGGTTGTTGAGCAGATCGTTCATGAACTGGTCGCAGAATGGCTGTGCCTTGTCCTCGAGAGCACGAACAATGTCGCTCACAAGTCCAATTCCGAGTGAGCACATATCCGGTGCTTCCTGGTTGCGGAGGGCAGCATTCAGGTATGGTACAAATGACTCCATGTACTTCAAGAAGTCCCCGTTTAGAGCGTTACACAATCCGGACACGATCTGGAAGATGACTTCCGGGACTGCTGTATTGCCAGTTGCGTTGAGCATCTCGATACAGATCTGCATGATGTGGTCGGACTGGCCCGCAATGTGCTGTTCCAGTCGCTGGACGATGGTCAGCAGAACGCTGGACAAGCTAATCTGTTTCTCTTCGAGATTGAGCTTATCTTCAATGCTGACCACATCCTTCGCTTGTGACAACGATTGGCTCAGACGGTCGATGATAACTCCTGTAAGGTCATTGACCATGCTCAAACTCTGGTTGGCGGCGTTGGTGATAAAGCCGCCCAGGACTTCGTATGCTGCCGTTCTGACTTGGTTGGCTCCATCTTCCTTGCTATCGGCCTTTTCAGTGACCTGCAAAAGCGCGGTGACACTGTCTTTGAAGTGAGGTGTAAGAGGATTGGTATCGGAACCGTCCTCGCTGACCAGTCTTTCGGCCAAATTCAGTAAAGCCAGACAGCATGACGAGGCCATTTTGGGATTGCTCATCAGGCCCTGGAACAATGCCTGCATAAGTGGCTGCAAGTGGGCGCTCGTGTCAATAGACTCATAGCAGTAGTCACAGATTCTGCTCAGAGCGTAGGCTGCAGAGTCCCGGACTTGCAGAGAAGGATCCTGCATCATGCCAATAAGCACAGGTAGGGCTTGTTTGACGAGAGGATCAAGGACTTTGGTTTCTGGGCCGTCCATGATGGCACCGAAGGAAGCCACTGCGGCATCTCTCTTACGCCAATCCTCTGCTCGCAGGTTGGCTTCGACAAATTGCAGGACCATAGGCACAAGCTCCGAGCCAATGGTCTGTGCATACAGTTGCAGGCATTGATAAGCTGCTCGTGCAACGTTGTACTCATCATCCGCATCGTCTTCTTCAACCTTAGACATCAGGTCTAGGACATGAGGAATGACTTCTCTCGCAGCGACTCGAGCAAAATTGAAATATGGTCGCAGCTCGTTCGAGCCTTCCTGTTGTGCTTGAGTGTTGTCATCTTCGATGCTGATCTCCTCTTCACAAACAGTGCACCAGAACTCAATGGCAAGCTTGGCAACGTCTTCCTCCTCGCTCTTCATGCCTGCAATCGTCAACCCGAAGAGAGCCTTCTCCATGTAGAAGCGCATCTTGTCGTAGTAAATACCCATGATTCTATTGAGGCAGCCAAAAGCACCGGCCTGGACTCTCGGGTCTTCAGACTGGGTAGCCTCGCAGACGACCTGCATGATGTAGTTGCGCTCGCCCTCGTTCTCGAAGTTGGAACGGATGAACTCGGTAGCGTCACTAAGTGCAGCCAGAGCAGCGTTCCGAACATCTTGATTGGACTCCTCCTTCCGAGCACCCTGGACGACAGCGGTGAGTATAGCATTCGAGTGCATGACGAGAGCCTCTCTCAGATCAGCATCCTCGCTTTCACAGATAAAGCCGATTGTGGTCAAACTCGACATCTTCGTTCTTTCCGGGCCAGAGCCGACGTTGTTGACCAGCAGTGGCATAAGCTCAGGCCATTCGTTTCTTGGGAGCTCTATAGCAGCAATGGTGGCCACCAACTGGGCAGCCGAGCTTGAGGCCATAGAAGGGGAGCTGAAAGTCTGTAGAGCAAGCTCCTTGACCTGTTTCTTGATGTTTGGATCCACGGTCTGAAGCCATCTGGCCTGGACTTCTCTTAATCTTGCAACGTCGCGGTATGTGAAGGCGTTTTTCAGGGCCAGACCGGCAGCCTGTCGTATCGAGGGGTCGGCATTTTCATTGGCAAGTTCGCGAGAAAGGACAGAAAGATACTCTGACTGTGGCTACATTAGCATTTGCAGCGACGAGGCCACGAGAGGGGACTGGGACTGACAAAATTCTGCTGGGCAGCCTGCTGCAACTGCTGCTCGGCGTTTCCACGAGTAGCGGCATCTACCACAAATTAGTGGTCATGTTCCTATTTTACCAGGCCATCTTACCAGGCGACAAAGTGTTCGTCAGGACCTGATTGACATCCATGCTGGCCAAAACAGTCCTGAGAGGCTATGGGAAAAAGGGATCGAGGATATTGAAGTGGTTGGAGTTTGATTGACCGCAGATTCGTTATAGAGTGGAATTAATGGTGTCGGTGTGGATGTCGATGTCGGCGTCGGCGGGTCTGGATGTGAAGGAAAGAAAGGCTCGCTGAATGCGCAAGAATGAGATAAGGAGACACTCTGGTCCTGCAAGTCTATAGAGTGCAATACAAGGCAGAAGGGAGTGCAGATGTCGTTCAAGGAAAACTGGTTGGTCTCGTCACAGCACAACTGGCAGGCACTTGGGCACCACAAGAACATTCGACTCTCACTCTGCGCACGTAGTGGGCAGCCTTGCGTCGCTGGCTCATGCGCTCTTGCCTGACCTGCCCTAATTCGACTTCTCTTTGCCCACCGCGCCTTCCCCACTGCAGTAGTCTACTCCCGTATCACGGTACGCGACAGTAGCTACGCCAGGCGACCAATCACATTCTCGCTGAAAATCTAGTTTGCCCGAATAAAGCAGGAACAAATCTCATCCCACAAACCATCCAATCTCCCCCGTCCTTACCATTTGTTTGCCATTAGACAACCACATTTATCAGTACTGTGTCGTGCAAGGAAACAAGCTTAACAATGAGGCAACGGGAGTTGTATATCAAACAAGGCATTCGAACTTCGAACTGGCCTGCAGGCTGTACGCAAGAGAATCAGTGCGGAGGAAGCTTTTATAGTCAACATGCGCTGTCGATCACGGTCGAATGATGCCTCAACCGCTCATCGCTTCATCCTCGCCGCCACCAACACTTTCAGCGCTATCGAGATCAAATACACCATATCCTCTTCCTTGTTCGTCGAGTACAGTCATCGTCCTCCTCAGTTTCCTGCCATTGACCTCCAGCCTCCGCGGCTTCAGTCCCGCTTTTGTATAAGCATCGTTCATCCCCCCGAAAGTGTGCATGACCGTTTGTAGACCTTCACCTTGAAGCCTCACACTGATGACTTGGGCCTGTGAGGACGTCCTGGCCAGAACCATAGCCTCCAGGTCATCGACGAACTTGATGTCAAGTACTTCTGCTGCCTTATCTAGCTTCACCTGCTTTATAGACACACTGTTTCTCAGTGTCTGAGAATCAATAGTCTTACGCAGCCAGCAGAGTCGTCCCTTGCTTGTAGAATGCCTGCCAAGGATGTGAAGGATAGGATACTCTGGCTGATAGGAAATCCGACTGGCCATGACTTCAGTGTCGATGTCGTCCGTCAGCTTATACATGTACTGGGCAAGAACACTTTCTCTTAGCCTTGAGGCAACCTGTTTGAACAGGTATTCGCATTGCTCGGTAAGCTTGCTTGTCAAGGTTTTCATCGACGGGATCGAGTCGGCGTCTGTGCCTGCCTGGCGATCTTTCTTGAACTTCTCGTACGTCCTCAATTCGCCCTGGCCTTCTGTAGCTTGTGCTTGGCCTGTCTTGATATACTTCTTGACTGATGTGTCGTGTAACCTTTCGCTGATGTACTTAAGCACCTTCCTGACCTCAGAGTGGTCGCTGCCCTCTCTCATCTCATCAAGCTTTTCGCTCGTGTCTTCAAGTCCTGCCATCTCAACCTCGCGCTTGAGCCACTTGATGAAGGCATTGAAACCAGATATCTCGGCATTGGTGTCTCGCAACAGGTCCTCGCCAACCACAGCCATGATGTCGATTGTATCTTGCAGCCCGTCCAGGACGCCCTTCTCAATATCGAAAGTGCTGCTAGCCGCAGCAAGACCAGCCAGACGTGACACAACAATCCCAGCTCTCTCCACGGCTGGATTCCAGTTCTCACTGATTAGTCTACGTACCAGCTCGAGGCATTCACGCACAGCTTTATCCCATCTTTTCACACCTCGGTCGCCAAGGATATCAACGAGCCATTCCTTGAACTTGCCATGAACTTCGCCTGTCAACAGGACATGATAGGCTGAAGTCTCGAACGTACTGCCTTCGCCATCTTGATCTTTCAGGTCCTCCTCGAGTGTCCGAACGAACCTGGCTGGCAAGTCGAAAGCCGTCTTTACTTCTCGTGCCAGTTGTGATTCTATTTGACGCAAATACCGTATAAGGTTGTGTAGTTGAGTGGCTTTGGTAGCGAGCACGGGAAGAGTGTGTCGCGATTGCCTAATGAAGCGCAGGTCGAGGCTGAGCAAGTGAAGCTGCTGAGCAGTGTCTTCTGCCGTTTCCTGCGACCGTGTCTGCCTCCTTGTGGAGGTCCCGTGTCTCTCTTCGGCGACCACGTAGATTTTCTCGGAGAAAGGATGTGTGGCAACGTCATGAATCTTGCCAATTCTGTAGCCTGTTGGCATATTGAGCGCCCGATTGAGATCCACACTGCCAACTTCAAAAGAGTCGAAGACGCGTAGATGTAAATAGGCGTCGCTTTGTGCCACTGTGACTACATCTGTGCTGATTGATCCTGTGTTCTGCTTAATCGGATGAAATATAGTGTCAATGGACGTGCGTGTTGAGAACACATCGTCCTCCCCCATGCCATTCGATGGCAGTGTCGCAAGTTTGGGCAGAAATTGCTCGATATCGAGGTTTGCGAGCTCCCGTGGGAGGTCAGCCTTTAGTCTGAGTAGCTGGTCCAAGTCAGCATTTAGGCTCAACAGATCATCAAGACTAGTTCCCCTCTCTTCCTTAGCAATTTCCAGCTGGTGGCTTGCACTCTTCGGTTCTGTGAAATGTGTTGAATAGACGATCGAGGTGGGCATGCATCTGCGCTTGTTCGACCCTGCCTCACGATCGGTAGATTTGCGCTTGCTGTTAGGGGACTTGGGGAGATCCAGGCTGCTCGTAGATGCCGTGGGTTGCGAAGATATTGAGGAGAAGGAATGGACAATCTTGCCACTGAAGCTGTTGACAAGTCGAGTGGCATTGTCGGAAGTGACTATAGCAAGTATGACACCATCATCTCTCCAAGCGACATCAACGACACCAACAGCACCGTTCTCACTCTCGACGCTCACCGTGAAAACCTTCTGGCCGTTCAAGCGGTAGACTTCGACGAGCACTTCGTCATCATCCTCGCCGTAGTAGTTGTCAGAGCTGGACTTTTTCGAGCTGACGGTATCGATCACCGACTCGACTGTTAGTACTTGAGGGAACACCGCGACTAAATCCATGGTCGGGCAATACCTCAGTCCGAACTCTGAAGCAGGGACATTCTGTGCTGGTTGTTGTGCTCCAATAGGCACAGGAAGCAGGTTTATGCCAATGGGCTGCATGGTGCCTATCATCAGATGTTCTTGAGCAATGTGGGTGACTCCTAGATCCGCTGTCGACTAGAAGGATTGAGGGTAGAAGCAGCATTAACGCTGAAGCACGCGTCAGAACAAGACGAGGCGGCTGCCGTTCATAACCCGCGACTCTGGTCTTCCGAAGGTCATACAGGCATTCGGGGCATCTAGATTTAATTTCCACCCCAGATGTTACCTGCGAGGAATGTGCACACGCGACAAGTTGCACAGATCCAGCTTGAGGCCAAAGAAATCTTTCGCGTAGTATCCCCCCTCTACGCCGCCCTGATTGACAGGTCTTATGCCTGAGGTATCAAGCACCTCATGCGGCACGTGTTATTGGTCAGGCTAGATGCAGTACTAGAAGGTTAGCCGATTTGGGCCTTTCAGGCGCAGAAGGGATAGTTGATGCACATCAGGGCGTAACTTGTTCTTGTCAACGGCCTAGGACTTAGTTAGGCATCTCAAGTGCTTATAGGTCATTCGTTGAGATAAGTTCTCAAGCGCTTCGTATTATCATTATGCTCAATAACAGGAGTACTAAAGTATGATATCTTAATTCCATTCATTATCCCATTATGTCAGGTATTGCTACAACGAAGTCTTCCTCTATAGGTACAAGTAACAGAATTCGTGAGCTTCATAACTATGTACAAAACTTTTTGGTAGCATCGTCGGCTTGCTGAGCAAAGTCCTATGCCAGAGTGCTCATGGTAACGCCACCCACAAGACCATGCAGCTTGTCGAAGAACAGCCTGCTTTCCAGAAGAGGACAATTCGACGAAGTATTAGTTACTTATTGTTGTATGATGCCGCTGAGGTAACTCAGTTCGTCAAGAAGCCTCTGCATACTCTCGGAATGAATCATTTCGTTGCAATGGCTATTGATGGAGGTTTGTTGACCATTGTCTGACAAAGGTGCGTTGTCCGAAAAGCCGTCCGGTGACGCTCGTGAAGGTGCTTTCAAGGTTTTTTGTGATTGGTAATCACACTCTGGCAAGCTGTAGTGTTGAATCTGACTAGGTGATGTCGCAACATGCGCAGATCTAGCTGAGGGTGCTATATCTTCATGGTCGACGAACGCAGCGTCCATATTGCCGCAAATGCTGGAGGGTGTGGTACTGGTGCTAGAAGTCATGCTTGAATAGCTGAGACTGGCTGGTAAGAACGGTTCCTTCGCAGCGTGGACCAGACGTGGTCTACTATCTCCCAGGAGAACATTTCTATCGAGTGATGGTACTGGTATTGATGTATCCACGATAACGGACGAAGTGTCAGACGTCGTGGTCCAAGCAGAAAAATGACTTCTTTCGTTGAACACCCTGCTCGTTGGGTCCATCTCCGTGCCGATGGTGGTGGCAGAGAAATGGCTGTTGAGCTGCTCCATATCTAGTGGATGGTGCCGGGGTAGCGAGTCGCCTATGATGCTCATAGGATATGCTGAGGACGGTGTGTTCGGCAACGTGGGTAACCTCTTTTCGAGGTCGAGCTCAGTCTTGACGACCACGCCTTCAGCTAGCCTACCGGTAGAAGTGTTTGATATAGATCTCACCTCTTTCACAGCACTTAATGGCTGATGGTTCGATTGCAGTAGGTTTAGAGTTCCGGTGTGCCGTGGTTTCTCGAGTTGTACTGCATCCAGAGGATGTGCATGTTCCCTAGACATTGATCGTTGTTGACGGGTCTCGGTGAAGGAAAGCGTAGGGACTTTCTCATCAGACTTTGCTCGGAGTAGCAAACCTCGTTGTGATTTCTGCGATCGTTCTGAGTGGATGTCTCCATTTGGTGAGCTCGCTTGGCGTTCTGCCGACACCGCCCGTCGATTGCTGGGCGTTCCGTTATCCGTTTTTGATTCCGGACTTTGTGACCGAGCTGTCCGGAGACGGAATGCAGCACGAAGTCCACCAGTAAGAGCAGTACCAGAAGACGGCGACGTGTGAGCGTCCACAGACCTTTTTCTCGGTAGGCGAAGGAATCGGGAGGCGTTTGGCGTTTCGTAAGAGGGCGAACCGGTGCGGGATACGTCGTTGCTACCTGGAAAGTCGTTGAACGTGGGAGAAGTGTTGACACGTAATGATTCTGGCTTCGCTGGCGCTGGCCGTGGATTCATAAATTTGTCTTCAGGATTCATGGTTCGCCGCTCTGAGCTTGAATCCCGAGACCTGTTTCCACTGAGAGCGAATGGCACATTCAATACGTTAACAAGCTGACCAGGCAACATGGGGCAATTTGTTGTAGCGCGTTCACAGACATTGTGGAGATCCATCTCATCGTCGACTTTGTAATGATACCAGTATGTCCCGCCCATTCTGAGGCCCCCGTCTCTCGATCTCATTACATCGCTTGGTCGACCATCGCATATGATGTTGGTAAAGTTAAAGCAGCCAGACCAATATTCAGAACCTAATTGGAGATCCTTGTTCATCCGATATCCTAGGGTGAAGTTATCCCAGGATCCATAGAGTAATAGGCTTCGCGTTGAGCGTGGTGCTCGGACGCGAAAGGTGATTAATGTAGTATTTGGTGACATTCTGAATTTGCTGGAAATGACTGATGTTTGTGCGCTCGAGAATGCAGCTATAGTAAGATGAGAAAAATGCCAGTAACCAAGTCAATGCAAGTAAATGAGTGGACGATGCAAACACCAAGGAAAATCGTGAGGACTTCGACACGGTCGATATGTCGAGCACCAGGCTCTGTCGGGACGAATACCTGAAGTCGGAGAAGAGAGCCAGCAGCGAGGAGGTGACGGCTTGTTAAAGGACTATTTCCTGGCAATCAGAGATTCGGGGCTTGCGAGTGGAACTCCTCCGATGCTATTTCCAAGCTGTCAGATCCGGCTTTCGAGAACCAGTAGCGGAGGAGTGACAAAGACCCTGTGTCTCGACACTCTTGTTTCTAGATACTGTGGGGAAAGGCAGTAGATGTCGTGAAGCACAGCGCGGGTGTTTGAGATTGAAGGCGAACGTGACTGAGGGTGCAATGTAAGGCGTGGACCAATGATAGGCGGCAATTACGGTTCTCTGGCGGTTCGAGGAAGGAGTGGGGAGGTGCCAAACGTGAGCGCTTGCTGAAACTGCGATGTCGAATCCCTATGGTCGGACTTGTGTCAAGATTGTAACCCGCCAATAACTGAGATAATGTGCAATTGCCAGTTGGGAAATGCTATGTCAGAAGCGATGTCAAGGAAGCAAGTTGTGTGGAGGTAGAGGGAAAGTCATGTAACGAAGGGCAGCCATTGTAGCACCCGAACGCCATGGATACGCAGCATCTCAAGAACGGCCCTGGACGAGCTCTAGCTGATCTTCTGCAGACTCGGCCTTATCGAGGGTGAAACGCCACTCGAGGTCGACCAGAGATGTGTTGCTGAAAGCGTCGTTGTGAACATGGGGTCAGGCACAAAACTCTACCAGCCACAAACGGTTTATTTGCATGGCTTTTGCGCAAGCGAGGGCTCGAAAGCCGATTATGGCTGTACCATCACTTCCTGTAATGTTAGTTTGATGCAGTAGCGTGACATGGATTTGACAGGGCTTGTAGCCAATACATCTTATCCACTTGGAGTAAAATGGAGGCAAGAGACCACTTATAGACGATATTCCGATTGGAAAGACAAGGGACTTCTTTACGCCGTCTGAAAACTTTTGTATGATAGCCTCGTGATATCTGTAAGGCTATCAAACTTATGCAGGCCTTATGTAACGCTACTGCATCAAACTAACGTTCCAGGTCGTGATGGTAACTGCTGAGGGCTACGCAGCAAAACAAGGAACGTAGTCTGCTAGGCTGACAAAATCCAGTTTAGTTCGAACCATACTAGTAGTTGTTAACAATTTTAAGGTCAAACGGAGCAGACGCGGCTGGGGTGGAACGACAAAGACATTATTACGGAGCTAAAAGTACGCCAAACCGGAGAGCGACACGGGGTTCTAACTGAAGTTACTGAGGAGGGACCAATCATATGCTCGGAGAGCCAAGGTATATCTTAATGCTCGGGCACTTGCGACAAGAGATGAAGCCATCTGAGCCTGCATGACGAGTCGAAGGACCCTGTTACATTGCTTGTCTTGTTGCACGGGGAGCACCAAACGTGATCCCCTCACAGACGTACCAGTACAGAACTGTCGGAAGCCCTATTCTTATTATTAGTGGAGGGCCTCGCCTAGTGGGCTGATCTTCAAGAGCATTGCTGAAAGCTGCGACGAAATACAATAACATTGGGACAATGCCTCTTTGCCAAGAGCCTTCAGAATTCGTTTCAACCTGTTGTCTGAAGTACTTCTTGCTGCAGCCAAGCCGGCGAGACAAGAAGCGAGACAAGGACGCGAGGACTCCGGACAAAAGCAGAAATTGGAGGAGTTGTTCGATCGCCGTCTCAAACTAGTAGCCGCCAAATCAAATTAGCTCATATAGAACCGCGCTAGATGTCTTGGGTCTTAGCCGAAAGTCAACTGGACTGCGTTTCAACTCATACGAGGTGCTATGGACTAAAGTGAATGTTGCACATTTGAAGCTGAGGATGGTACGTGCTTGGTTTCTCGCATTCTGCTTCCTGCATTGTGGGTGTAGAAGTACCATCGAAGTCGTTGCATGGACATGCTCAACAGTCGTGCCGACATGCCCTTGTGTCATTGAACCCAGATCCTCTGATCGATGAACCGTGTCGCCTACCATTGCTCACCGGTCATCGATAGTCACAAAATCACACGTAGCCATCAAGCTATGCTTATGTGTGGCCATGCTTATGGCTAGCGCCGACCAAGATGCCAGCACAATTCCTCTCCGTCTTCTACGGACAAGTGATCAAACTGCACGAAGCAGGGTCAATATTCTGGCTGTGAGACACCGTCTCAAATTGCAAGATCAGCTGTGGTAGCTCACGTAGGTGCCGCCATTGTTGAGGACATCGCGTAAAGCATACGCGGACTGATCAACGTATGTTGTGTCACGGCTCCTCGAGGGCTTATTTCTTGTGTAGAGCCTCCTGAGAAGCTCGTTTTCGGTCAAGCCTCCTATTGATAGCGCCCATCGTTACTTTCATGATACCCTCAGCTGTCAAAACGGCGCCGTCAACGCCGCTCCAGGGCATGGTATCGACCATGTCTCTAATGCCATGTTCGTCAGCAAGAGAATCGTCAAGCTCTTTCAGATCCTGCGTAGCAGCTCTGTCCTGACCAACTTGGAAGAACTGGATGCCGACTTGCCACGGCTCCGCGCCCATTTTGTCGAGTTTCTTCGCTGAGCTGACGATGGCAGATTCGACGTCATCAGTCGCGACCCCGTCAGTGATAACGATGATGTTGAGTGGTTTGACCGATGACTGTTGTCCCCGCGCTTGCTTCTCGAGCTCCTTTGGTAGGTCCACAAGGTATTGTTTGAGAATTGCATTCAACCGTGTGCCTGTGGGAGTTCCTCCAGAGGGTCGCACATTTCTGAAGATCTCTTGAACGGCCCCAGTACTTGTCACATCTCTGTAGGCTCCGATGTTATCGGTGCCGTACGGATTTCTGTGGTTAAGAAAATATACGTCTATACCATCTGCGTCCTGCTCGGTGCATATGGGAGTGATCGCACTCAATGCATCGGCGGTCTCCCTCCAACTGCGACCTGCCATTGACCCGCTGTCGTCAATGAGGAAGACAGTATCGAACTGACCCAGAAAGGCATAGGGTGAATCGATAGCCGTTTCGAGACCCGATCGCGGTTGTGGTGCCATGACTGGGGGTCCTGCTGAGTAAGCTGGAGGAGCTTCATTCTTCGAATGCGACGTAGGTTGTGTGCTTTGTTTAAAAGGCGACCTGGCTGTAGAAAGATTTCGACTATTTGAATCCATGGATGAAGTCTTCGATTTACGACTGGCTAGTTTTTTCAAGAAACTCATGCTGTCTTTGGCTGATGCAATTTGAGTGTGGTTGCAAGGGATGAAATATGTTGAAGGAGTCATAGTGTCCATTGTTTGCTAGGGTCAGACTGAAGTGATAGTTATATTGGCAAGAGCCGTGGCAAGTGTCTCCTTGCAAACCGTGGTTCAGTCGCGAACGACACCGTCTCACTTAGCTTTTTTGATATCACCATTAGGGCATCCTTCGTGAGGTCTATATATTTCTACTCAAAACATTGTTCACTAGCCGAAACGGCTGCGGATCGGTGATATCGCTATATCGCTCCTGCGGAAGTGGTCAGGCAGACTCTGGAATAAATATCATGAAACTTTTCAAAATGAAGATTAGTTTCATGATCTCTCCTTCCTTCAAACACTTCACGATGTCAGTGATTTGAGCAACAGTCGTTGGCTGTACGAGTGTAGGCAGTGCACGACTGCGAAAGGGTTTGGGTCAAGTGACCTGTGCCCCCAATCGGGTGGGCCTTCTCTTACCTAGGATCGGCTGACTAATTGGCGTAAGGCGCCTTTCATGCTAGTAGGTGGCAGTGCAGGCTTACAGCGTCTCCTGGGGCAAACACCGCGCTCCGCCTTGCAAGCAAGGAAAATATTCTTCTGACAGTAGCGCATTTTTTACAAAAGTACAGGTTGCAAATACTGTCGAAATACTTGTCAGAGTCGCGTGCTTCAAGGCGCTCTGTGAGGCAGTATGCTCGTAGCCAGTCTGCAAGAAGAAAGGTATTAGTCCTTAATGGATGTCGTGACATCCTCGTGCATACAGTGTCTGGACATCTACCGGCTCTTCCGAGCTAACTTTGTTCTTCGGCACCTCGAGTTGTGACAGAAAGCGCACTGGAGTACACCATCGCACGGTGTTGCCTTCGAAGCAAGAAAGACCATGATTAGATGTGCATCGATGGCCTTCGTTCCTGCCCTTCTAGCTCACCGCTGCAGAGAACTCTTCCCTTCGTTGTGCTTGCGTGGCCCGGTCGCCGAGTGCGATTTCCTAGTTTACTAAAGCTTTTAGATCAACCACAACACCGGCCAACATTTTCGTACGATCCTTCAACAGTCACGACGCCGCGAAGTCAGCAGGGAACATCACAACGTGAGCAGCAAACGCCATTTGCGAGCGTCGACGGACCATACCCCTTCAATGAACGAACCTCTGCTACGGAACGCAACCTCAACATGCTTCGTACGTGGTTCTTCCGGCTCACGCAGCCATGTGTATGCATCGTACGCCTCAGCGTTCAAATTGGAAGCCTCGTCGCTGGCTAGTCATGAGCTACACTCTGAAGTCTTTCCTCACGACTTCGTTGAGTCACTCCACGGAGCTTCTGATATAGGGTTCCATGGCAGACAGAACAAGATGACGGCTCAACGAGATTTTCTGTATCTTGCCGATGATGGCTCGTTACCTGCACCCTCAACGCAACCGTTGGCTTACAGCGATTTTGCAGGTGCAAGCACTCACATTTTGCGCGTGTCCTGGGCTCTACAAAACATGAGCCGCGACGACTCTGTCCGGCACCACCGACTTGATCGCCAGTGCCTCTCCCCTGCCTCTGTCCGGGAAGGTGCCGGCGGAGTGGATTCTGGAGACAAACCCTCGCTCACGTCTATCGACAGAGCGCGTATAGCCTGTCAAACACCTCTGCCACTGATCTCCTCTGACACATCAGATTCAGGTTCGATTATCAAGATGCTGAGCGACGAGATCAGAAGCGTAGTTGACCGGGAGGCGAGACTGAGGTCGGATCCTGTGCCGATCGCGGAACAGACGGTATGTAATCAGCAGGTGCCAACCTTACCTCAACAAGCTGCTGCTGGCGTGTCAAAGTGTCCAGGCCCACCGCCTTTAGAGCCACTACCACCTCTTCCACGACCGCAGGATGTGTTGGAGAGACCGCAAGCGAAAAAGCAGTCTACTGCGTCTACTAGGTCCTCAATGCCATACCACATGGCTAGCCAGGTCGGCACACGACTGTTCCATGACTTTAGGTGGAGGGGTCCGGACTAGGAGTTTTGTGACCTCTCCAGAGCCCCAAGCGCTGCCATTCGACCTTACGCGCGCTCCAACCAGGATACCGAACACACCCAGGAGGGGCGTGACCAATCCACTGACGCCGATACGAGCACTCACACCGACGACTGCGCTGTTGAGAGGGTCGTGTCCTGCTGGGACCCATTACCGCGACACTTGCGTCTAGATCCTCAGATTGCAGGGCAGCCCACATGGTATCCATTAGAGAGTCCTCTACCAAAGACTTCGACTAGACATCCAAACTTAGCATTTGCTAATTACCAACATGGACTGCTTCCCAAAGACGGTAGTGAACCTGCGACTGCTCCGCAGTCAGATTCGTTGAGACTGCTAGATCGAACAAGATATCAGAGTGACAAACAATCAATATCTATGTTGGGCGTAATCGGGGTTGTGAACGATAGTGAAAGCGCATTACTGATGGAGACCGCCCCTAGTTGCGATTCACCGGCCAGATGTGAAAGCGTATGCTCGTTAGGTGAAGGCGACCACGATTGTGTCCTGTATCTCGAACCACCTTCTCTGACCTTCATCACCACTTCTGAGTCTGCATCTTTGTCTACTGCAGACAATCTCATGTCTCGCGCACTGCAATCTTCTACTCTGTTCGGACTAGATGTATCTACATCGTCAAGATCATACCAAAGAACAAACCACAGGACGCTCAACGAGCAAAACAATATGCTAGGGCAACAACGTTGCGAAAGACGACCGGAAAAGGACCAGTCCCACGCAACGGCTGCAGAGGCGGACCTCAACACTGGCGAGCTGGAGCTGTTCCCACATGACACTTCAAGATTCATGATATCTGGTGAAGGTCAAGATCTAGAAACAGGACTGGGAACTTCTGACAGGGCTTCCCTTTATTTGGGCCCACACGTAGATGAGCAAGAACCATCAGGGCATGACGAGTTCCATCTTTCTAACAGTTCACATGCTAGATCTAGTCGCCTAAACCGTGTACAATGGGCTGGCGCTGTGTTCAGACGGCCTTCTGCCACTCTGGAATGCGACGATGATTCAGGTCATGCAGGTGCCGACGAGGACATTGTGGATGCGCAATTGGTAGCAGATGACGAGTATCCAAGCCAAGAGACGTACGATCATGCGCTCAAGCGAGGAGGGCGTGAGTGGAGGCGGAAACGGGAGGAGGAGAAAGCAATCGCTCGAACAATCTTTAAGGTGCCGTCGGATTGGAATGATGCAGCGAAATTGAAGGAGTTTCTGGTACAATCGAGGAGGATTTGGCAATAAGGAGTTTGAATATGGCCCACATCCGCCAGTAGAGGTATTGTCGTATGCCCCAATACGATGGGACAACCTAGGTCTCATTCCTCATACATAGCTGAAGTATGCTGTGTTTTCCATCAGCTATGCTTGCTGTGCTCGTGTCATGCATCCACTAGCGTCTACTTCATCTCAATAGGATAATCAGTCGATCTGTGTAACTGGACTCAGTCGGTCCGGGTTGGCCTCAGATCCTGAACGTGCGAGAAATAATACTACCTCGTCATGGAGGCCAATGAACCTATGACTCCCCATCACTGTCTCCCAGGTACGTTCTCGTTCTGTCCTATCGTTCAATCCCGCGCCACGCCCCATCCCATTCCATCCCAATCCTCATATCGGCAAAATATGACATCCCAACGACCCTCTCCCTCCCCACCCCACCCTCGGCGTCACCCTCAACTCCAGCTCCTGCACACCCACTCCGCTCTCCGTCTTCCTCTGCACCCGGACCAAGATCGGCCGGCCCTGATTCTGCTGCACCACCTCGCCCACCTTCCTCAGCCGCTCGTGGTTCGACCATATCGCGCTGCCAAACCGTCTGACCAGATCACCCACCTTCAGCCCTGCTTCGTGCGCTGGACTCCCGGCCTCAACGGTGTTGACGCGTGCAAACGGCGCTTCGGGCGCAGGCGGCGGATCCCTCGAATTTGCGAGTGCGGTCTCATTCGAGCCAGGCTCGACAACGTCCAGCGGTGTCCGCGTCTGCGTCTGCATCTGTGCACCCATCTCCTCAGTCTTAAGATTAGCATGATGCGCATGCAACCCGCGCTCAACCCAGCCCATGACCTCTTTCCAATCATTCCGCAGACAAATGATGCGCGCCCGCGTGACGCGCACCTGCGCCACGTCGATGTCGGCGCGCGGGTAGCCGTCGAACGTCGTCAGGCTGGACTGCATGGTCACGCCGTGGGAGTCGAGGACTGCGCCGAGCGCTTTGAGTTCGGCTTCGAGGTTGTCGCGCTTTGTCATCAGTGAGGGGAGGGAGAGGGAGGATAAGTCGGCGGCGGAGATGGTGGTTGTGGTTGTGGTTGGGCCGCTGGGGACGTGGATTGTGGAGAGGTTTGGGTCAAGGAAGGAGGAGGTCATTTTGAGGCCCATTTGAGGGGGGATTGGGATGGGGCGTGTGAGTGAGAGGTGGTGTGGTGTGGTGTGGCGTGGATTGACGGTTTGTTGGTTAGATGGTCAGGATTGTGGGAATGGAAGTTGTAGTATGCAGTGTGCAAGGCAACTTGTGAAGCGTGGTTACAAGTATGTACCGTATGCACAGGTGTGGTGTGGTGCGGTGATGCAAGGTTGTTTCGTCCGAAATGTGGAGAAGCGTCAGATGTCCGCAGTGACGCTGAACAACTCAGTGTACGTTATCACGTGCAGATACCATGTTGGCTCCCAAGCTCCCCAAACTTACGACAAGAGCTCAATGGGATACGGCCCCCAAGCTGAAGAGAAAGCATTGATCGAAATGAGTCTTCACAAGACTCGAAAACGAAAATAACTCTGAAGATCGATTCAATATCATTGACTTTTGTACAATGGCACAATTATCTGAAAAGATGGTACCAGTCCGCCTTCTCACGCAAATGCCATGATCTCTAGCAGTATCGCGTACATCCTCGAAAATTTCTAGATCCAGAAGCCGCCGAACAATCATGCATCCATTCGTCCCTATGTAACCCTCAAGAATCGAATACAGCAATCCAGCTAGCTAGCTTAGAAAGCAAGCATGGCCAGACCAGCAGCACCCACGATACCAGCCACGTTGGCGAAGGCAGTTGGCAGAGCAGCTGCGCCGGTGTATGGCTTGGGTGTGGCACTAGTTACGACGGCACTAGTTACGACGGCAGCTGTGGAGCCAGCGGCCATGGTTGAGTACTCGTAGGCACTGCTCGAGGCTTCGACTGGCTTGGATGTTACGACGGCAGGGGCGGAAGTGTACTTGCTTGTTGCGGTGTATGCGGGTATGCTTGTTGTGTTCATTGTGGAGGACCAGCCGTACCATCCTGAAGAGGTGGTGTAGCTGACTGGGGCACCAGAGGCTGAGGTTGCCATGGATGAGCTCAGGACTGCTGACGACGAGACTGCTGACGACGAGACTATTGCTGATGATGACACGGCCGCTGAGGTGGTAGATGAGGTGGTGGCGGAGCAGGACGAGCCCTTCTGGACAGAGAACTGGGTGGAGTCTGGAACGTTGTTAGTATCGTGTTTCAAGGGGTGACGCATTGTGCGCATGGCATGGTACGTGCTCGTGTGACGAGGTTGGGACATGGATGACTTACATTGGAATTCACCAGTGCCATCAACGATGATCAACATGCCGTAGCCAGAGTCGGTCTGTTGGGTGCCTTCAGGCGTGGAGCATGGGACGCTCCATGAGTATGAGCCTTGCGATGCTGGAATGCCTTCAACGATGGCAGAATCTTGGAGAACGCAGTTGGATCCTGGTCCATTGCACAGGACGAGGGAGACTGTCTGGCCAGCAACTGAGCTTGGGGCCCAGGTGATTGAGTAGTCCTGGCCGGTGGTAACAGGGGAGGCGAGGTCTGGTGTGAGGAGAGAACCGAACGTCTGGGAGGTGGGCTGAGTGAATGCTGAGGCAGCGGCGACGAGGCCTGCAGCGGAGAGAACGGATTTCATCATCTTGGTTTTGATCTTCGAAATTCCTGTTAATTCGTGAAAAGAAGGACTAGGATTATTGTGTGGTAATAGAGAGTGACTGGAGGGTGGAATGAATGACTATTTCAACGAAAGAATGGCTGATCGGCTTGCGACTCTAGGACTGTCAGTGTACAGCACAGTTGAACAGGAAAGAGAGAGGCTGAGGCGACCGAGCGCCATATTGTATTCAACTCAGCGCCTTGTCTGAGCGCCCGTACCGTAGATTGGCGTTGCATCCAGGAGAAACAGCCTAAAGACAAACAAAGGTAGACTCGACCATGCTGCTAGAGGCTTGGCGACGCCTTACCGAGCGCGGTGACCAATGTGATTCCAGTCTAAGCTTGAAGTAGATAGACCCACGAGAGAAGGAGAAGCTTGAGCCAATGACATGCCACGAAGAGGCTGGCTACTGTCATTTTCGGTCTCGTTGTCAGCCCGCTGTTTCATTGGCTCCGTGCATCCTTGTTTCGATCGCTAATGACTTCAGCTCAATCTCTATCCGTGGGCTTCTGGGGTAAGTTTCAAAGTGATCTTAGGCTGGCCTCCATCCGCCGGCGCAACAATCTGCCTGTTCACGCGCCAGATGACATCGTCCTTGCTCATCTCGCCTGCTTGCTGGCTGCAAGGAGATTTGACATAGCGATCTTGTGCCGAGATGGCAAGCGCGAAGCATTCCTAGATTGGCGATGGTTCGCTCTCAGCCTCAGGGCTGACCGTTCCTTTACAGCGCTTCCTTTGATAGTCAACTAGTGGTTTCTGCCACATTCACTGTGTGCTGACAGGAGACAGCTGAGCTAGGCGCACTGAGATGCAAATAATAGAAAGACCACCTACCCTTGGAGAAGACGCCCACGGTTCGGCCTGCCCCGTTCTGCTTACCTTGGCTCGATCACGGTGGTCAAGGTTCTCCAGAGTCCTGTGTTCGTCCGTAACGGAGCACTTCTGGTAGGTCAACGAAAGGAGGATAAGTGTCACATGAGACTTCAAGATAGCGTGACATGGTATCCTTGCCGTGACTTTTCTATACGCCTCGCTATGCTTCTGATCGTGTATGTTTCTATCGTAAAGTCATCTGGCTTGCTAATGGATATCGATCGCTTGTATTGTAACCATGTCATAGAAAAAGTGGTTCGGAGATATTCTTTGGTCGAATGGTTGTGTAAGAGATGGCTTGCACTTTTGCGTTTGACAGAGATCCGCCTTGCGCTGGCGTGGCGTTCCTGGACTCAAGGCCGAACATCAAATATCAAGGATCTGCTTCATCCTCTCGCTCACCCGAATCTCATCATATCCTCCTATGCAATTCGGTCCCGTTATGTCGTGCAAGCTCATCAATGTGTAGGTTCGTTTCGCCCGTGCAAGGTGCGTGATCTACAAGTCCTGGTCGTCTTCATCTGGCAGAGGCATAGCAGCAGCCTCGGTCATCTCCTTCTGGTACGCGTCCAGAGTGGCCTGGTCGACTGTAACCTCGGGTGGTGCCAGAGCTGGGGCTGCGACGAACTCAAGAGTGCTGTTTCCGACCAGTTTTCGGGCCAGCCAAAGGAATGGCTTCTCGAAGTTGTAGTTGGACTTCGCAGAGATATCGTAGTACTGAAGGTTCTTCTTTCTGTGGAATGTGATTGTCTTGGCCTTGACCTTTCGTTCCTTCACGTCGACCTTGTTGCCGCAGAGGACGATCGGGATGTTCTCGCAAACACGAACAACGTCACCTATGCCAAGTTAGCTTCCTGAAACCTGACCGCCGCTTGGAGAGACGCTTACGATGCCAGTTGGGAACGTTCTTGTATGTGATTCGTGATGTGACATCAAACATGATGATGGCGCACTGGCCGTTAATGTAATAGCCATCTCTTAGACCACCGAACTTCTCCTGGCCTGCGGTATCCCAAACATCGAACTGGATCTGACCGAGGTTCTAATAGACAGTTAGAAGCAGGTCGATTGCGCTAATCATCGAAGGTACGTACGGTTGTGAAGCCGAGAGGGTGGACTTCGACACCTTGTGTTGCAATGTACTTCTTCTCGAACTCTCCAGACAGATGTCGCTTGACGAAGGTGGTCTAGCATCACTTGTTAGTCTCATTTCTGAACCTGCGGTGAGCCATGATATTGCTGATGGAATGGAGCCTGTCGAATAAGGGGAGTGTGACTGCTATCGGCGCTCAACGCGATCGTTCTCATACCTTTCCAGTGCCACCGTCGCCGACAAGGACGAGCTTGAATGTAGGCGGGGCCTGCGCAGCTTCGGCCATGGTGATTTATGTGTCTAAGTGAGGTAGGGCGGAGAACGGTTTGAGCGCAACGTGTGTATACGTTTGCGATCGGTGGAGGCGATTGAGATTTGGTATTGAGGCAGAAGACGAGAGAAAGATAAAAAGTTGTGGCAGGGTAACGTGCCCTGCTTGTTGGGCAAGGCAACAATTGACAACAACCGAAGATTCTTTGCCCGCTTGGCGTACGGAATTCTGTCACGTGCTACGTTGATGCCTGAAACACCATAGTGCCGTGACAGTGAAAATAGCCCGTTTGCCACCGTCCGCTCTTTCCTACGAAATACTAAGCAAAGAGCTGCAGACCATGCTGTCAACACCGGCAGTTACTTCCGACTAAGGTGACGATGAAGTCGCAGATGAACCAAAGTGTGGACAGACCCTGAAAAAAACGGAGGTCATCTTTGTCGTGTATCGAGTTGTAATTTCATCGTTAACTACCCTTCAGATTTATGAACAGTGCCCAAAGGTAACGCTCCCCTTAACCTTCGTCGCTTACGTGATCTGGAGTGCTCGGGATCTTCAAGTTCACTGGTGTCGGTAGCAGCTTCCTTACCCAGCGATCCCTTACCTGCACCAAGCCATTGTTCGGTACTTTCCATCTCGAATCTGCCATCTGCACAATGACCATCCCATCCCCGCTTGGCTCGCACGGTGGCCAAGCCGGACCTAGCGCATTGGCAGGCAAGGTGGCCGCAAGATTCCACTGTCTTTGCCTGAGTCTCAACGCCTCCCTCTGTCCCGCCTTGTGCTTCATTTCCTGCGTCCATCTTGTCCTCTCGTTCCCTTTGTCCTTAGGCGCAATGAATTTCCGGTGTAGGAAAGTGCTCACGCCACCACTTGATCTTTCAACTGCCTTCAATACAACTCTTCCAGGTAACCAGCGACCCCTGAAGATAGGGGCCATCTCGTTAGCGATGGTTGTGTATTCTGGCAGCACACGGGTCGCACTGCGTCCAGGACCACCGGGCTTCTGTCCAGCGTAGAGGCCTGTCAAGGCGTAGCGAGATGCGCACCATCTTTCCTCTAAAACATGCCAGTCTGGTATTGCGTTTGCAGTGTCGGCGCTGGCATTGCGATGGGCAGACTCACGATATGGACCTACCCGTTCCCTAAACACCTTCCTGCGCCAGGCGTTGAGGTCGTCGAGACACGACTGATCCTGCCAATCAAACGAACCAATGCGAGGATATGTGTAGCTAGCTTGTCTTACTCTTTTAGGCGTATCGCTGTTGAGATTGACAGTAATCCTGAATTTGCTGCTGTCAAATTCGGTGTGCTTGGTGGTCTCGGTGTCTTCCTCATGTGGTTGAGGAGCTGTCGCTGGTGCACGATCAAGCGAGGGAGGATTGAATTGAGCTAAAGCTGGTGAATTGCCGTCTCCATCAAGGTAAGTAACGTGTCGGTCGACATCGTCGGCTGTATATTCCAGCCATGCAGTAGTGTGGTTCCAGTCATACGTCTCAAGATAGAAGACGACACCCTTCAGGTCACAACCGGATGACATTGAGCTGAGGAGGCTGTGGATCAGGTCAAGTTCATGGGCGGTGATGCGGCGTGTGCCTATGTAAAAGAGCAATGATTGTATCTCGGGAGTGAGCAGGTCGACAAGTATTGCTTTCTTCTCTGCAATTACTTCGAGACTGGCAGCCATGATAGCGGCGAAGAAAGCGGAGGCCTGGCTAGTATATTGAGTTAAATCGTTGTCCGAGGTCGGATTGAATAGTGTTGCATTGCTTGTATTTATATCTAATCCAGTTAGCGGAGGAAACACAACATAGTGAAGAGAGCTTCAATGTATGGAGGACGCCAGGTGCTTGATATATGCGCCTGCTTACCAATAGTGTCGTGCGTTTGGTTTGCTTCACTTTCTTGTCTAACAAATATTTCGCTGGTAGCCTTAGGTAATTTCTCTTCTGGCGTTCGCTTCAACGGGTGCTTCGACATCGACTGCGCGCTGTTCTTGTATATTTTGGTTATGAGCAATCGGATTGCGAACAAGAGTCTTTGAGGCTGAATGCAAGTCGTTGGAGGATCTCAATGCAGTGTCAGTGAGCACAGAACAACGCTTCAAAGCCTTGAGTCGTGCAATAGACAGGAGTTGAGTGGAGAAAGAGAAGCGGAAGAAACACGACAGAACGACAAGAAGGATCTTGACACTTTTAACGGTGGCAGGTCAAGTGCAGCAGTGTGAAAACGACGCCGAGTGACGGCGTCGACTGGAGCTCAATAAAAGCAAGCCGCACGAAAGTGCCAGGCCAACGACGCAAATGGTGAAACTGAGCTTTGCTGTGATCATGAAAAATTGACCATCCTGTCATGCGCGGCGCTCTCTCGCGGACAACATTGGAGGACTGGCGGCAAGTCAAGATTGGACGTCGCTTTGCAAGGCTCGCGGTCTATGCGATGTTTCGAAAGGTACGTGCCAAAGTTTGCGTCAACATTCTGCTTGGGTGATCATGCAACAGCGATGACTCGTTGCATATTCATATACCCCTGTTGAACTCGACTAGTCCGTCCAAGCCGCCTTTCTGATGGAACTCATCTTCCAAGCTGTTCGCGCTTACCGCCTGTCTTTGTGGGAAAGCAGCCAGTGCAAGCGGCAGCGCAAAGATACTCGTGGTCAAGATAAGCCCAAGATTGACGGGCAGCACCATCCTTGGCCTCTGCTTCAACCACTCGGTCTTCTCTAATCTCACCAGTATCATCGGCGGTACAACCATGATTGGCGTTGCATTGAGCACGCGGCTTATTGCTGTCTCACCCACGGCTAGGAAGGCTGCTTTCTTGCTCTTCCCTAGGCTCTGCACTTCCTTGCCTGTCCTTTCTCTTTCTGCCTTCTCTCCCTCGGTTTGCACAGGAAAGATATCTATACCACGTCTGATCTCTTCGCCGCGCATAAGGAAGACGTTCAATACACCGGCGCATGCGACTGCTGCGAAAGGCACGAGACGACTGAGGATCACGCGGGTGTTCGGGGAGACGCGTTTGAGGCGAGGGACGACTGCATTGAGACCGAGAGCGACGGTACAGGATGCTGAGACGGCGACGAAGTAGTTCTGGATCAACTGTTTTCGGGTAAGGGCTGTGGATTTGTTTGCGTTGGCGCTGTTGATCCCAACGTTGAGAGACTGATTGGTGATTTGCCAGAGGAGGGTGCCAGTGGTGCCCATACCCGGTGTGAGCATGCCTCCCGTCACGACCAGGTTCGAAATAACGAAGCATGACATGCGAAAAGGGAGGAAGACGGGCTGGCCGCTGTCTGCGAACGCTATCTTAGTTCATGTTCCATATGTTATCGCTCAATGACCATACCAGGGTGCAACGTGGAGTCTATTATCTTCTTCGCCTGCCATATATCTGGCGTCATGCTCTTGACTTCGCCTTTCTTGTAGGCAGTGACTGCTCGTTTGGCATGTTCAAGACCTGAGGACGATACGAACAATGTCCTTTTCTTCTCGTCAGCATGGTCCTTTGCGAACAGCCAACTTTAGGAATGTGGAAGCTCGAAGTATGTACCTTGGGCATCAGAAGGCGATGCGTCCGGTAGGAAGATCGCGTATGTTGTCCCTACCTCGGATCTGCAATATCTACTGATTGTCGCACGCGGCCCCAGTACGTTGATAGGTCATACCGCGAGGCCGGCAAGTCGCGATTACCTGGCAGAGAGGCTGACATACTGCCAGCAGAAGGGTCTCTGGAGCCTGTCACTGTTAGATAAAACGAATATTGAGCTTGAGACCGTGTGTGAGAAGTTGGAGCTCAGCTTTGAGAACAGCAAGCGGTGGACTGTCGCGTGTTTGCTAGTCTCCAGATTATGTCCGGCACAGCACCGACCGGTCAGCTTGGCATAGACTGCCAAGATGACGTATGCAGGTACCGAAACGTGGCATGAAGCGAGCTTCCAGTGCTACTGTACTATTTCGATCACCAGTCACTCTGGACAGTTTGGTGGGGCCTCAAAGTCCCGCTGTCTTGAGTACATGCCCGACGCTTTTGTCAGCGCGGAACTTGGGGCTCACTTTGTTTGTCATCGAGGCTAGATATCTTCGTGATCTTTCATTTTTACCCCTCGCTCGGATTGATTCGAGCATGGTAGTTGAGACTAACTCTAGCGAATGGGATCTAGGTAGGGCCCCTGAACGGCTTATGCTGTGATTAGCTAAGTCAAACGTGAAACACGTAAGGCACCAGGATGGGCTAGAGTGCGTACGCCTCCGTCAGTCAGCGCCTGAGTTCCTGGCATGATGCCTGGCACTTTATAGATATAAAGAAGCGCTCTTGGCGGAAGAATCCTTCAGCCCTGAGGCAAAGACTGCTGGAAAGCAATACATGACAAGTGCAGCCTTCAGGTACTCTGAGAGCATTCGAACACTGACGACAATGGCCAACCAGACAATGAAGGCAGCGGTCATCCACACCGCCGGCGGCCCCGAAGCCTTGAAGATTGAGCAGATTCCCATCCCAAGCCCTAAGTACGGCCAAGTTCTTGTCAAGGTCAAAGCTTTTGGTCTCAACCGCTCCGAGCTCTTCACCCGACAGGGCCACAGCCCAAACGTTCAATTTCCACGAGTGCTTGGTATAGAAGCGGTTGGCGAAGTGATAAATGCACCCGGCAACGAGTTCGCAAAGGGTGCAATCGTAGCCACTTGCATGGGAGGTATGGGCCGAGTCTTCGACGGTGGTTATGCTGAGTACACTCTTGTTCCGGCTGCCAACGCTCAGGAGGTCAAGACAAAGTTACCTTGGGATGTTTTTGGGGCAATGCCGGAGATGCTGCAGACGGCCTATGGATCGCTCTTCCGCTCACTAAGACTGCAAAAGGGGGAGCGTCTACTGATTCGTGGTGGCACCACATCTGTTGGACTGGCCGCGGCTGGGCTCGCCAGAGTCCACGGCGCTCACGTCACATCCACCAGTCGTGGTTCGGAAAAGTTCCAGCTCATGAAGGACAGTGGTGCTGAGGAATGTCTCGTCGATGATGGCAACCTTGCCGCACAAGTGAAGGGGACCTTCGATAAATGTCTTGAGCTCATCGGTGTTGCCACTCTTGAAGACTCGTTGAATTGCATTAAGGAAGGCGGCATTGTCTGCCAAACTGGCATTGTAGGGAACAAATGGTCCTTGCAAAACGTCAATCCAATGGAATTAATTCCAAGTGCAGTCTGCCTGACTGCCTATAGCGGTAGTGAGAAGGACTTCGCGCGAACACCGCTCGAAGAGATGGCACAGAAGGTTGCTTCAGGAGAAATGAAAATTCATATCGGGAAGGTATTCAACTTGGATGACATTGTTGAGGCACACAAACTTATGGACTCGAACAAGGCAGGTGGCAAGATCGTGGTTCTGGTTTGAGCTACGTCCAATAACACTGTTGTCCAACTTTCAGCAGTGTTCGCATAAAAAACGTTCTTGGGGAATACCAACAAGCCACCATGATCAGGCGAAGCAATACCATGACGGAAAGATACGTTTTGGTCTCTAGAAGCATTCGTCACGATAACTGACCCACCAGTGACGAACCGAACCTTCGATGAGGTCGATCTTTATGTTTTCCTTTACTGTTGTCCATCGGGTGCTCTTTCTCCCATTGCTCGTCTGCCTTGAACGACTCGACAGCGATGTCTAGGTCGTACTGGCTCCCTTTGAGATACAACAGTGCCATAGAATATTCTGCGCACTTCGTCCTCATCATCCACTTTCTTACTTTGTTCTTCCGTTCCTCCTCTTCTGGATCTGGCGGTGAAGATAGTGGAGGTCCATCGTAGTAAGATCGCGGTATTAGCACAAACTTTCGTGCCAACAGCAACGAATCGGAGAAGAGGTTGTTGTGTCTGCGAAGCACATTCTGGGGAACGCGATATGCCAGGGATAGAGACTGAAGGGTGTCCTCGGAAGAGAGGAAATGCACAGTATCTTCTGTATTCTCTGGTGGTCTGATGACTGTCTGACCAGATACGGCTTGGGTATTGGGAGTCAAAGAGTCGTAGGCTGGAGGCGGATCATGCGGCCTTTTCTCATCATCCTTGTATGAGGGAGGTAACCGCAAACCCTCAGCAGGTAGTGCTGAAGGTCCAGTACTTTGCTGACAAAAGGGACAGTAAGTTCGAAACCTGTCGTTCTTATACTGGCAAGTGGCGCATATCGTCCGTCCGCAACATTCGAGTCTGCGGTCTAGGCATATTGGCTTTTCGTTTTCAGTATCGTAGGGTACTTTAGTGTCAGCAAGGATAGTAGCGCAAGTACAGCAGGCTTCAGTCAGGGACATCTTGGTAAGAGTTAGAGTATGAAGAATGCGAAACTCGTGATGGTCTACTCAGTCACGGATTATTGAAGGCGAGTAAGGCTCCGACCCTGCGACGCGGTGGTGATGGTGACATCATTGAGCGTAGCGCGTCCGTCGATCTGCGAGCCTAAAAGCCTGAGGCATTTGAGTCCGACATACAGCTGGCCTCTTGCCCATCGCCTTGCCTTCGTGCTTGCTGCTCGCCTCCTGGCGTTGTACTTCGAGCTCCCTGCTGAATTCTCGTTTCACATCATGGACGACGGTACCCGCTAGTTGGATGTATTTTGTTGAGTCATCTTCATCATCGGACGCTCCCACAATCCTGTCCACCGTTGCCGTGGGCCCGCTACTGCACAGTAGTTTGAGCTTGTTCCGTACTTTTATATCGTCCCTCAAAACTCCATGAAATGACCCTCGGATACAGTTCCTCGGCCTCCTAACGACAAGTTGAGTAGCACCAGTGTGAGGTTCTCTCTCTCGCCGCCAGTATACATGATGAGCCAATATTGATCAACCCCAACGAACCATAGCATACTCCTCGTCCACCCAGTCTTGATTCTCCTGCATTCGGATGATAGCGTAGCTGCCGTAGTTGTTGTTATCAATCGTAGGGGTGTATTTTTCAAGACCCAGAAACAACTTTGCGCATGCATGAATTTCCGAGTCTTACCAAACGCCACGCCATATTGGGACTTCCATGCAGCCCATCCGACATTAGTACGTGACTGTCTCAGCACCGAAGACCGATTGCATTGAGCATGGCCTGTTGTAAGTCGAGGACTCTGGACAAACAGGGAATGACCGATCATGTATGCAGCAACAACAACGATGGGAAGCTGGATGGTAAAGGCAGAGGCCCTGTGGCACTACATCTTGAAATGTTCTAAGAATGCAATGCTGTCTGCGTGCGATCCCTCATGCACCGAGACCATCCAATTCTGCGGTCAGATAGTCGGCCGCGGTCCGGTGCCAACTCCAGAGTCCGTACCATCCTAGGCACCGCACTCAGCGCTGGGAAGGATGCCATACCAAATCTATCGAATATCGACGCTCAAGACTTTGTGAACCCTTGCGATTGAGGCAGAGGTACTTGATACTGCTGCTGCTGCCCGGGCGTCACATAAGTCCAGCCACTGCTATCTTTAGCGCCATAAATTAGTGCACCGTTCATTTGCTGCTCTCTAGCAATCTGCCTGCCCCTGATGGTGCGTTAGACTTGCCTTCTTGCGACAGCGAACAGCAAGTGGCTGACTGAACCTACTTCATGTACTCCTTGCCAAGGTAGATGCCGCTTCCGAGGAGCATGGTTGTCTTGATGAGACCCATGACGATAATATTGCTGTGATATTCGGATGATATTAGCGAGCGAGCTAGACGGGATTGAGTCGTTTATTGTTGAGCTGTGCTTGGTAGATGTTCTTGGTACTGTGTTGCTGCTGTTCAGTCAGTGCGAGCGAAGAAGTCTCCTTATAGCATCCATCGTACTATGACACATTGCCGAGAATAGATAGTAACAAACGAGCTCTTTTGCCTCGTGCGTAGACAGCAGGCGGAGCTCATGTCTGCTCAGCTCGAGCTCGGACTCGGAATCGGTATCGTGTATACCTGCCAAGCGATCGCATTCACTTCCTTTCTGGGATAAGCCGCTGGGGTAAACACACGCGTCTCGCTGGGAACATTGCGACATATCGCCCACGCTGCGAGGCTGCACCCTTCGCAGCAATACCAACAGACTTGATCAGATGATGCTCGCACGCAATGGAACAAACAGCCCACCTACGCGTTTAGCAGTAGACATGAGGCTGTGCTTCAAACCGGGCAGTACCGCCTACCTGGAACTGCTTCAATTAGAGATGCTTCGATACTGAAAAATGCTGTAACAAGAGACACAGACACGAGAGGAGATCCGTCATGCGTGCGACGAGCTTTGAAGTACTTGCGAATACCTCGGCCGAGATTCTTAGAACGATCCCAGAGAGCGTGCGAGCTATAGAAAGCGAATATCGGCTGACTTTCCTTTCATGAGCAGTTTCGGTTTGCGGTTCTATGGACGTTGCCTTTTTACATTTCCTGTGGTAAGTAGATGACCAACTAGTACATAGTCTAGACGACGGTGTTCTTGCAGATTGGTGAGACTGCGGCCAAAGGTATAATAATAGCTCGATCAGGGAGACTGCCGATGCTACCGCCACGATCGATGGAGCTAGAGTGCGCAAAGCTAGCCCGATTAAGAGAGCGAACAGCTAGACGCAAACATGTTCCATTTATTGCCCAAAGTCGCTGTGTTGGTTACGAACATCAACGGCCACGGCGATGCATCGAACCCAATCCACATGACTGACCATGAGACCCTTGCGATTGACATGGATTTCTAGTGCTATTATTGGAAGGGGCAGCCAGCATGCACCGGACTTACGACCTTAGTACAGGTGAAGAGCAAGCTGCGAGCAGACCAAGTCGCTCAGGCTTATACAAGTCGAAGTACTACACAAGCGCAAAGGTTTCCCGAACAGGCACAGCTCGTCTCTCGTCCTCCACGGCATTTCGTAGCAAGTAGTGAACCCAACTGTCTACCTCCAATTCGCTTTGTTACAGCCGATCAGGGAGGTGCCCCAGGAGACTGCTATTAGCGATGGTTAATTACGGAGTCTCGCGAGCTTGCCGGACTTGCAAACAAAGACACAAGAAGGTGTGTGGCTCTGTATCGCTTCCTGACACTGCACACTGATACATCTCAAGTGCGACGAGCTCCGACCAGTGAGTGCGACTCTTTCCACGAACAGAAGCTGCTTCCTTTCCCCATCGAAGCCTCGTGCTATCTTGTAGTTGAACTGTTACCAAGACCCCTTGTCTCGTCCTAACATGGGCATATTCAGGCATGTTCACGCTGTTCGAGGTCGAGAAGACAATGCTCGTATGATTACGCATCTGACAGCGACCTCGTCTTCCGACATTTCGGAAGCGGCCTGACTTTGCAGCAAGACGTCATCTCTGCTGATCGGACTGCCGTCGGGCAATCATCTGTGTCAAAATCTTGCAGCTATGCATCGTCTTCTACCCAGTCTGATGTGAGCTCAGGCGAAGAGCGGAGAGACAGACTGCTTAGCGAATTCCTTCAGGGCTTTTGTATTCAGTCAGAAGATCATGGTCTATCTCGAGGCTACCTTGATGGACTACCGAGTCTTCTTCGCCGAGCTGACCCCACGTCCGATGTCGCAAAGGCGGCAACTGCTGCAGCCTTGGGGAATGCTGGAATGAGGTATAATCGGAAAGACCTTCTCCAGGAGGCTGAAAGAGTATATGGTAGCCTGCTCAAGTCCTTCAGAAGAGCAATTGTGGACTTGAAGGAGTCGACGTGTGTCACGACGTTCATGACAACAGTGTTGCTTGGGCTGTATGAGGTGAGTCCCAATCTCGAGTTGCGAGTACTTCGCTGACTTGTATGCGAGATCTTCACAGCCACTGATGCCTCTCCTGGGGCCCAAAGCACCCATCTACAAGGGCTAGCTGCTATTCTCACCGCGGCCGGTTCGCCTTTCGACCTTCTTGATGGCCTTCGCGTCTTCTCTATGGCCAACTCGCTACCCGTCAAGCTGCCAGAATTTGAAGTGGTAAGCACAGCTTAATCGGCCACAAGTTCACATGTACTGAATCTATAGCGGAGCACTGCTGCTTTCGCAGCTCTCCTGGAACCTCCAACGCCTACAGCAGTCCAAAATCTCGACACGATTATGTGCAAGCTTCATCCTATCATGTCACGTTCACAAGAGCTGCTATCCCCGGCATTCCAGGACACTGAAACTCTGCACGCGTATTTCTCCACAGTGAGTGAGGTTGAGCAAGAGCTCGATACGTGGCGCATTAGACAGGTCAATGAGTGGCAACCACAGACACTGATTGGCCCAGCACCCGGCGGAATCTGCTCGGGCAAGCTAGATCTATGGCCAGGGCACATTGAGACATACTACGATTGTAAGCTTGTCGTTACCTAAATGCCTTGTCTACAAGATCTTGCTAACCATATCTAGTGTACGTAGCTAGTGTCTGGAACACCTACCGAAAATGTCACATCTTCATTCTTGATGTGCAGTGCAGATGTGCAGAGAAGATACAAGCCTTGCTAGCTGGGAACTCGAAAACCTCATCGGGAGAACAGATGCGGATGCACAGTGAAGCCAATGAGCTTGCCAGCGCCCTCGCATCCAGCGTTGCATTCCACTTGACTAGCCTTCCGAGATTGAGACAGGCTGCTAGCGCCGAAACACACGAGATCGATCATATGCTTCAAGAGGTTGGAAAGCCAGTCGGAGGACTCCTGCTTGTGCATCCGATGTATGTCCTCAGTCAGACGTCGATCGTCAGTGCAGAAATGAGAAGATATGCTAGAAGGACACTAAGATGGATCGGCAAAGAGATGGGTATTGGTGAAGCGATAGTCCTGGCCCAGGTATATCCCAAGTACCCACAGCCAAATCAGCAATCACTAATACGTGAACAGGAACAATCAACCATACCTTTCCTATATGCTGCCAAAGGTCACGTACTGATTTGGGCCGGCATGCTGGTACAGTCGCCGTTCGTCTGTTCTGGAATTCGGGCAGGATGATCGGCCAATGTCGCGAATACTGGAAATTCCAACTGCATGTTGCTAGACTACATATTATAAGTGGTACGTAAATGTACATCCCTCCACAAATCAGCTGTGGATGGCATTATCGCGTGCTGGACGACCTGAACAGTGCTTGCCAAGCAGGTCCACAAGTCTATCGATTATCACAAGGTAGCGTAAATAGCAGGCCTCCTAAGCCTTAAAGTACTAGGTGTTGCCTTGCTTTCCTTTCCTTAAGCAATCTTTTCGTTCTATAAAGTCTTAGGCAAAGAAAGTACCTAAAGTCGTCTCGCTGTTACGGACCATGGCCACAGGACGGCCACGCTCTAGATATAGGAAGGTCTCGCGAGGAAGCCTAGCACGTAAGGACCTAGGGTCCCGTCACGTGACTTCCTAAAGAGGTAGTATTCTAGTATATTAGTATAATAGCGTAGGATAAGCTAGTATACTAATATACTATACTAAGACTTCCTATTCGGGACTATAAATATAAGTATATAGATACGACTCTCCTTTATATAGTTCGATAGTTTCGTAGTTAACTTAAGTTATACTAGAACCCTACCTACGTATAATAGACCTTACCTCGACTTATCTATATACTATCTCGCCTAGCTTACTTAAGTAGAACAAGAGGTTCTACTCGTACCCTTACTAGTTACGTAGAGGACGACGCCTTATAATATTTTAACTACCTTACTCACTAAGCTAAATCGTATATAAGTACAGGTACGAAGAAGACTATACTACCGTCTCGACCTATATTACCGACTAGACTTACGGAAAGTTTTAAGTTACTTAGTATCGACAGTACTATATCTACTCTAGGGTTAAGCGATAAGCTAAGTAACTCCTCTATTACTAATCTCGCTCTTATAGGTATTACTAACGACGATACTCGACTAAAGATTAAGGACCTAGAACCCTTTAGAGGTAACTAATCTAAGTTTAAGATATTCTTACTATAACTATAGGTATACGTTAAGTATAGGAAGATTACTAAGCCTAAGGACTAGGTCGTATAGGTAAGTGCTCTCTTAAGAGATAAACTCGCTAAGTAGTTCGAAGCGTACTTAAAGAACTACTTTAAGAACAATACCGAGAAGGAACGAAAGGACCGAACTAACGAGATATTTAAAGGAGGTATTAATAAGTTTATGCTAGAACTCTAGAAGCTTTACGGGTATAAAGATAAGACCCGAAAGACGTTAAAGGAATTACGCTCTCTTAAGCAGATCGGCTCTATTGCTAATTATACTGCCGAGTTTTAGCGACTTAGCAATAAGTTAGAACGAAATAATTAGACCTTATAGGACGATTACTATTTCGGACTTAAGGACTTCATTAAAGACGCAATTACCGAACGAGAAAAGAGAGATCCGGAAGGACTATAGGAACTTATCGAATATGCGGAAAACCTCGATAAGAGAGTGTAGTAACGAAAGATAAAAAAGTCTAGAACGCACGAGTACGATAATAAAAGATTTAATAATCGAGGTCGATAGAATAACTAAGCGACCGAACGAGACCCTAATACAATAGACTAGGAAGCTAACGTAGCTATTAAGCGAATACTTAGTTAGTAAAAGCGTAATAATCGCCTAGGACGAGGAGCTAAGGCCGGAGGACGACCTAACTAAGGTAAAGGTCGTAAGTTAGTTGCGATTAAGGACTAACTCTAGCGTTCTAAGAACGGCGAATACTTCTAGTATAGTAAGAAAGGACACTATACTAGAGAGTGTCGAGGAGCGAGAAAATAAGCAAATATAGCCGAGAAACGCTTTAATACGAACGAAGTTTTAATAACCGAAGAAGATACCTTACTTAATAAGTAAAAAGAGGAACTCGATATAAGTAATACCCGATATCTAAAGTATAGATATATATTATAGATCGTATATTATAACGATAAATGTTATATGTATAAATCCGAAAAAGACGGATCGGGATAGTATCTAAAGAAACTAAGAAAAACTAAGCTACTGGTACGATAAGCTAACGTATACTAGGTATTAGTTCCGGTAAACCAAGACCTAAAGGTGGTCTTAAGCAACCTATAACGAACGATTATCGAAATATAATATTAGTAATAAGTTAGGGAAGAGGAAGATAGCGCGTTCTATAGCGCTATTACTTATAACCCTAACGGAGAACGATAACTAATCCCTATACACGTAGTACTATAGTACGAGTTCGATAAATAGGAACTCGAAGAATACTCGTCTAGCGAGGATAAGGTTAGTAAGATAATTAACGAACACACGGAATACGTAGAGAAACTCGCCGTAGAAGTTAAGGACTACGCTAATTAATTAAAGAAACGGGATCCTCTACGTACCGCTACGGTTCCGAGACTAACTACGGAATACCTCGAGTCTAAATATTCGACCTTAGCGGAGGAAGATACGGACGACGACTTAGAGGGAATTTCTAGGATATATAAAGATTATATAGAAGGGTTAACTAGGGAATTCGAGTAGAAGGAGAAGCCTTTAACCGAAACTACTACTCTTATCTAAGATAAAGAATATATTACGGTACGAACCCGCGAGTAGACTAGATTTTTACGAGACTCTAGTAGGAGGGGACGCACTAGGGTATACGTACCTAGCTCTAGCTCGCGACTCGAGTTCGACTGTATTACTCTAAATATTAAAGGAGAATACGCGATCTAATATAGGGTTAATCGTACCTCGCTAGCAACCTATCCGCTTAACTAGATTCGAGAATTACCTTATATAGGTAAGAAGCTACGAACTAAGATAGAGATTATTATAAACTCGGCGATAGAAGACTCGTTAATAAGCTCTGACGAGGAAGAATATATTACTACCGCGATTATAGGATAAAGTAAAGATAGAATAGTTCTTCGAACTAACCGATAGTTCTAAGACTAGTGTAAGGATCTAATATATAAGCAAGAAGCTTAGTACCGATATAAATATTTTAACCCTAATAGCCTAGAAAAAGGGGAATATATCGAGAATATATAGAGAATCTATTACTCTAAGGATTATAGGGTAAGCCCTAATCTACATATACACTAAGGGTGTATAATACGAAATAAATAGACTTTATAACTATTCTATTTTAAACGTCTACCTATTACGATTTAAGAGATATAACTAGGCGGCTAGCGGGTTACTCGTGTATTATAGTGCAGCTAATATATATATAGGTAGGTCGAACGAGGGAGCCTAGTACGTGATAATAAGATAAGGGATCACGTAATAAGGGGTAATTAGTAGGATTACTAGGGATTAGTATAATTAGTGCTAAGGGGGACTGATTACACTAATTACAACTAAGTATACTAAGTAAGTACCCTAGTCGGGACTATAAATATAAGTATATAGATGCGACTCTCCTTTATATAGTTTTATAGTTCTATAGTTAATTTAAGTTATACTAGAACCCTACCTATATATAATAAACCTTACCTCGACTTATCTATATACTATCTCGCCTAGCTTACTTAAGTAGAATAAGAGGTTCTACTCGTACCCTTACTAGTTACGTAGAGGACGACGCCTTATAATATTTTAACTACTATACTTACTAAGCTAGATCGTATATAAGTATAGGTACGAAGAAGACTATACTACCGTCTCGACCTATATTACCGACTAGACTTACGGAAAGTTTTAAGTTACTTAGTATCGACAGTACTATATCTACTCTAGAGTTAAGCGGTAAGCTAAGTAACTCCTCTATTACTAACCTCGCTCTTATAGGTATTACTAATAATAATACCCGACTTAAGATTAAAGAGCCTAAACCGTTTAGGGGTAATCGATCTAAGTTTAAGATCTTCTTACTATAACTATAGGTATATATTAAGTATAGGAACTTCGGTAAGCTAGAGGACTAGGTCGTATAGGTAAGCGCCCTCTTAAGAGATAAGCCTGCCGAATAGTTCGAGGCCTACTTAGAAGATTACTTTAAGAATAATACCGAGAAGGGACGAAAGGATCGAACTAATAAGATGTTTAAAGGAGGTATTAATAAGTTCGTGCTGAAACTCTAAAAGCTTTACGGGTATAAAGACGAGACTCGAAAGACGTTAAAAGAATTACGTTCTCTTAAGTAAACCGGCTCTATTACCGATTATACCGCCGAGTTTTAGCGACTTAGTAATAAGCTAAAACGAAATAACGAGACTCTATAGTCCGACTATTATTTCGGACTTAAGGACTTTATTAAAGACGCAATTACCGAATAAGAGGAAGAAGATCTAGAAAGCCTATAGGAACTTATTAAGTTCGCTAAGAACCTTAATAAGAGGGTATAGTAATAAAAGATAGAAAAGTCCTAAGCGCGCGGGTATAATACTAAGCGGTTTAATACTCGAGGACGATAAAATAATCGAGTAACTAAACGCGACCCCGACGCAATAGACTAAGAAGCTAATACGGCTGTTAAACGAATGTTTAAATAGTAAAAGCGTAATAACCGCCTAGGACGAGGAGCTAAGGCCGGAGGACGGCCTAATTAAGGTAAAGGTTATAAATTAGTTACGACTAAGGACTAACTCCAACGTTCTAAGAATAGCGAATGCTTCTAGTATAGTAAGAAAGGACACTATACGAGAGAGTGTCGAGGTGCGGGAAAATAAGCAAATATAACCGAGAAACGCTTTAGCGCGAATAAAGCTTTAGCAACTAAAGAAGACACCTTACTCAACGAGTAAAATAAGGAACTCGATATAAACGATACCCGATACCTAAAGTATAGATATATATTATAGACCGTATATTATAACGATGAGTGTTATATATACAAATCCGAGAAAGACGGATTAGGATAGTATCTAAAGAAACTAAGGAAAGCTAAGTTGCCGGTATAATAAGTTAACGTATACCAGGTACTGATTTCGGTAAACTAAGACCTAAAGGAGGTCTTAAGCAATCTACAACGAACGGTTATCGAAATATAGTATTAGCGATAAGTTAGGACTAAGGAGGATAGCGCGTTTTATAGTGCTATCGCTTATAATCCTAATAGAGAACGATAGCTAATTTCTATATACGTAGTGCTATAGTATGAGTTTAATAAATAAGAACTCGAGAAATACTCGTCTAGTAAAGATAGGGTTAGTAAGATAATTAACGAATATACGGAATACGTAGAAAAGCTAGCCGTAGAGGTCGAAGAATACGCTAATTAGTCTAGAAAGCGAGACCCTCTACGTACCTTTACGATTCGTTAGGACGA